>Ga0233423_10000027_pt1 | contig 94274 bp, 102 predicted proteins | sample Watercolumn_Mata_FD_180713 | JGI IMG/M metagenome (GOLD analysis project Ga0233423, IMG submission 180713) | Freshwater microbial communities from Lake Matano, South Sulawesi, Indonesia - Watercolumn_Matano_2014_112_MG | ecosystem: Environmental > Aquatic > Freshwater > Lake | place... | reverse complement strand
ATCGAATGGGCGCTTGAGAAAGGAAAATTATACATTACGCAATCGCGGCCGATAACCACGTTACAAGCTGGGAAATGAAAATTTCAGGAAAAGTTATCAAAGGGAAAAACAGGGGAAAAAAATTGGGCTTTCCAACGGCCAATATTAAGTTAGGCAAGAAGATAGAGAGCGGGGTTTATAAAGGTAAAGTTATTACTCGCGAATTTAATAACTCGCGAATGGGAGCTAATGGAAAGCGAATGCGAGCTAATGTTTGGAATGCGGGGATTTTTGTGGGTCCGAATAGGCAAGTGCTGGAGGCCCATCTTATTGGATTTACTGGAGATTTATACGGAAAGGAGATAGAGATAGAGATAGAGAAAAAAATCAGAGAGGTGATAAGATTTGAAAACGATGAAAAGTTAAGAGAGCAAATTAGGAAAGACATTAATAATATACTCGCTAATGAGAGCGAATGAAAAGCGAATCGGAGCTAATAGCGATTTGGTTTATCCGGAGTTAAGTTATCAATTGGTTGGTTTGGCTATGGAAGTACATAATGAACTCGGGAATATTTATCAGGAAAAGCACTACCAGAAGTTATTTGAGGAAAAACTGAAAAAGCTTGGAATTCCTTATGAAAAAGAAAAGCAAATGCTGATAAAAACCAGGGATAATTCTGAAATAGGAGAATTTTTTGCGGATTTCATTGTAGATAATAAGGTTCTATTAGAGTTTAAAAGAGTAAATTTTATTCATTATAATGATATAAAACAAGTACTAAGATACTTAGATGCTGCTAAGTTAAAATTGGGAATAGTGCTTAACTTTAAGCTCAACAAATTGCAATATCGCAGGGTAATTAATCCAAGGATTAGCTCATATTAGCTATAATTAGCTTTCATTCGCGAGTCGGGTTATGTTCACGGGGATTATAAAAGCAGTTGGTAAAGTTCTTAATGCCTATAAAGAGAAAGGCGGTCTTTTTGTTGAGATTGGAATTCCGAAGGGTTGGAAGATAAAAGCGGGAGAGAGTATTTCTGTTAATGGGGTTTGCTCCACTGTGTCAAAAGTTAATAAAGTCAATAAAGTTTGTAAGGATACATTTATGGTTGAGTATATGCCCGAAACGATCAAAAAGACTGCGGCCGGTAATTTTCGAAAAGGTACAGAGGTGAATCTGGAAAGAAGTCTGCGCGTCGGCGATTTGCTGGACGGGCATATTGTGCAGGGGCACGTGGATTGCGTGGGGAAGGTAGTCGGAGTTCGTAAAGTAAAAAGTTCTAAAGTTGTAAAGATACAAGTTCCGAAAGAATTTATGAAATTTCTCGCGCCGAAAGGATCAGTCACGGTGGATGGGGTAAGTCTGACAATCGTCGAATCGAAAAAAAACTGGTTCAGCGTTTCGCTGGTGAGTTATACGTTGGAAAATACTGACCTTGGAAATATTAGGATTGGAGAAAAAGTGAATATCGAGGTCGACGCGATGGCAAAGTATATTTTTAATATTTTGAAATATGCAAAGCGCTAACAAAGGAAAAAGAAATAGAATAGATGGATCAAAACTAAAGATCGGAATTATTGTTTCCCGGTTTAATGAGGATATTACGGAGAATATGCTGAAAGGGGCACTGAAAACTTTAAAAGAAAACAAAGTAAGGGGAGGAAATATAAAAATTGTTTATGTCCCGGGGTCGTTTGAAATTCCTCTTGCCTGTCAGCGACTGGCGCGGCTCAAGAAATACGACGCTTTGGTTGCAATCGGATGTATAATTAAGGGAGAAACAGATCATTTCTATTACATCTGCAATGAAGCCTCGCGGGGGATTATGGACGTGATGCTGAAATGTGGTGTCCCGATTGGATTTGGAGTTTTAACTTGTTTGAACTTGAAGCAGGCCGAAATCAGATCGCGCGGGCGTGAAAATAAAGGACGCGAAGCGGCCGAAGCGGCGCTAATAATGACTCGCTGATTGAGAGCTAATCAGCAGCGAATTAGAGCGAATAATTTATTTGAGGAAAACGAATAGTGGTGGTAATTGGTTTACCGGGCAGTAATTTACTTCTTGCGATCTGTAGTCCAATAGGCCGAAAAGTTTGTAAAATATGAATTTGTCTTCGAGAGTGTATCCGGTTCGAGCCGGGGCATGAGAGGGGATATTTTCACCAGTCGCTCCAAGAATTTCGCCAGTATTATTATCCGAGTTATTTTCCTCATTGCTATTCTCTTTAGATTCTTCCTCTTCGGAAGATTCTTCTTTTTCCGGGGGAAAGATCCACTGCCATTCGCCGTCGGTTTTCGCATAAATTTCGCCTTCGGCGATTTTTTCTTTCGAATATTCCACTTCATCGATAATTTTCCCGTCAGGGGAAACCAGTTGCACCTTGCCGGCTTTGTTATTGAGGGTGAATTTGGACATTTCGCGGGTGATAGCCTTTGTTTCTCTTGGATTTAGAGTTACTCCGTCGCTTATCGGATGGTTGTACGTCTTTTCTTCCGATCCTGTCGCGATTTTCCATCCGGTGAGATCCGCTTTTCTCCCCGAGTTGTTTTTAAGGTCGATTGCCTCGCCGGCCGAATCATTTCCATCCGGATTGGGAATGATTTTTACTATCTCGAGATCCGGATGCGGAAAATTTTTCACGTTTATAGAGAAACTTTTCTCAATTGTCTGCGAATCATCGCTGACGGAGAGCGTCACTACGTACCTTCCGGTGGCGAGGTATTTGTGGAAGGTTTTTTTGAGGTGGCTTTTCTTTCCATCTCCGAAATCCCAAGCATATTTCAATTTTTTCGTTTCTTTGTCCCTGGCTTTGGCGGAAAATTCGGCGAAAGTATCCTTGAAAACGTTTTTTGGTTTTTTGATTTTTACCGACGGCTCCGAATCGAACTTGTTTTTCCTGCCGGGGGTCAGATATTTGCTCCAGTGCCAGTCAGCGCCATCGAAATTATACGAGGCATTTTTCCGCGATTTGTCATACGAGACGCTGGAGATTATGTCTCCCCGGGGATTATACAAGTAAACTGACTCTTCTGAATTGTTGAGTGCGAGCTTGGATTGCGACTTATAGACTGCGAGATATTCGCCCGGTTCAAGAAAGGTATGCTCCTTGAATTGATAGCCTTTACCCTTTGAGGCATCTTTGATTTTCCAGCTGAAAAGGTCGACCGGCCTGCTTTCGCCACTGGCGATTTCGATATATTCATTGTCCGGACCATCTTTGGGATTGGGAAAAATTTCGTTGAGATATATTTTTTCCGCTGCGGAATAGTTTTCTTCGGAGCCGGTGTTATCCGCGCTTTCCTCGGAGTTTGCAATGGCGATAATATTTTTCTCGCCTGGCGTGAAGGAGGAGGTCCATTGCCAGCTTCTTCCGTCAAAAGAATAGGAAAATCCCTTTTTGGCTTTTTCATAAAATCTATAGTCGAGTGTGTCGTCTTTGGTGTTTCCGTTTTTGTCCAACAAATAAACCATATCCGAATCGTTATTTAGATAAAGATTTCCTTCCAGGGCCAGATATTCTCCCGGATCTATTATCGAATTGGCGGGAAATTCTTTTTTGTGGCCGGCTTCGTCCATTATTTTCCACCCGGAAACATCCACGCAGTCCGCGCCGGTATTCACAACCTCAACGAATTCTTCTCCGCTCGCCGGATAGGGAAATATCTCATTGAGCTTGATGTCTGATGATGTAACAACGCAAACAGCCGGCGTATCCTGGAAAGCATCAGTACTATTTTCCGTGTCGTCAGGAGGTTTGTTGCTATTGTCTTCTTCATCAGCAACTTCATAAAAACTATTTTGCGGATCAGGAATATCTTTTAAAGAAAAATTCGCATTGTTATTGGGTTCTATATTCCCCGGCAATCTTTCCAAGGATTTGTTTGCTGGCAAATTCTCCCATGAAAGAGCGTCAACGGTGTTATTGTCCCTATCAGCTATAATAACTCCACTTTTTTCTGTTAATAATGTTCCTCCGTAGGTCGCATCGAAAAGAACTCCATCAAGAGCACCGGATCCAAAAAGAAAAAATCCTCCAGCAGGTATTGTCGTACTTGTCCAAACCAAGCTCTTTTGAGTGGAGGTACCCGAAGAATTGAGCAATTTTAACTTCAATCCCGCTTCTTTCAAATTAATGTCTGTGCTTCCGTAATTGTACAACTCAACGAACTCATTGCCAGCACCCGAGATGTTTTGAGACACTTCAGTGATTACTAAACTGAGATTATCTTCTGCCCAAGCTGGTTTTACCCAAACAAAAAAGCTGGTTGCGATGAGTAAGGAAGCGGACAAAAAGCCGACGACAACGATCTTTTTCATAGGATTTTCGTTAAGAATTAATCTTTTAGCGAATCCTAACAAAAAAGACCGTAATAAGTCCGTATTACGGTCTAAAACAGCTTATATAAAAGAAATATATTAGAACATATTATTTATTTTCCGCGCAACGAAAGCCGATGTCAACATCCTTGTAGTCCTTTTGATAGCCGATTCTTGAGGCTGGGCGTTGTTCACTTTGCCCGTCGGTATAGGCTCCGCCTTTTATGACTTTGAAGCCTTTGTTGAAATCTTTCTGGGCATACTTGTCATTTCCTGGATAAGCGTCAAAATCATCAGCCACCCATTCATAGACGTTGCCCGCCATATTCAAAACTCCATAAGGACTGACACCCAACTCGGCGCCGACGGGCGCGGTGTATTTATAGTTGTCGCTTTCATCGAAACCATATTCGGTGCCGTTGCCGTGGTTAGCTTTTGTCGGACTCCAGACGTTTCCCCACGGCCAGATTCTTCCATCCATTCCGCGGGCCGCTTTTTCCCATTCGGCTTCGGTGGGCAGCCTTTTCCCGAGCCATTGGCAATAGGCGTCGGCGTCGTTCCAATCAACTCCTATGACAGGGAGACCGGGCGAATTGAGATTTTGATCGCTCCAAAGCGCGGGAGCGGTATGGTCTGTTGCCTCGACAAACATTTTATAATCGCCGTTGGACACTTCTTTTTTGTCGATATAATAATCCGGAAGCATTATTTTCCGCCGGGGATATTCCGCCAGATAACTTTCCTTGTCATAGCCCCCGTCGTTTTTTTGCCAGGCTTCGAGCGCCTGCTGCTCGGTGCTTCCCATCAGAAATCCTCCAGCTGGAATCAATATCATATCGTCTTGGGGCTTCGGACCGGAATTGGCCGCTGCTTCGTTGACTGAATTTGATTTTGTGTTTACGCCAGTATATTTGTTTTTGTCTCCAAAAACAACCGTGCTGAAAATTATTAGCAGAACTATCGAGAAAGAAATAACCAATTTTTCTCTACTAGATAGTTTTTTCCTCCACTGCCCGGACATATTCCGTGTGTCTTTGCCTGTCTTTTCTTCAGACGAATCTCCTTCGCTCTTTGAAACCGAGCTACCTATCGAGTAAATTTTATTTTTGTATACAACTATGTTATGACCGATGATAGTGTTTATTTTGTGCCGGTATTGTCGGATATGATCTTCGGTATATTCTTTAGCTCCAGCCGGGTCGAAATAGTCATTGATGTCAGTGATAGTAGCGCTTTTTTTGTCGCATAAAAAGACAAGCAAACGATAAGCATTGCCTGTCAGCGCCAACTCTTTATTGTTTTCGTCGAAGACTTTTTTGCTTTCGGTATCTAATTTGAAGTATTGGTGTCTGTATATCATTGGCCTCGAATGATTTCTCCTAGTTCTTTTTCCTCCTCTTTTTCTTCTTTTTCCTGAAGTTGCACAATGATGTTCTTGACCCGATTGGGATGTGGAATTTGACAGAAAGCAAAGCGCTCCTTTTCGCCGGCAGTTTGAACGTAGATATTTCCGTAATCAAGAAGAGTCGGGATGACGCCGATAATTTCTGAAGTAACATCCTGGATTTTGGTGAGTTTAAGCTCCGAGATTTCGCGATTGAAAAATCCTCTTTGTTCAATATTAATAATTCTTTCGTTGGTAACAATCCAGGCATCGAGATAATAATCCAGCCAGAGAATAAAAAAGAAATTCCAGACGAAAAGAGTAGCCAAACTTTCGCCGAAAAGAAGCAAATTATAATATGCACTTTCCCGGAAATTGCTGTTTAGGGATATAAACAGATAATAAATAACAACAAGCACGACGACGGAGACGATTATGAACAAAAGGCGCATGAAAAAAATGAACCAGTGGCGGCGTAGGAAAAGAATGATTGTCTCGCCTTCGTGTTGTCCGGGAAATTGAATCTCTTCGTACATCTAGAGACCAGTGTTAGTGATTATTTGATACCAATTCACGGAAAAAAACAGGGAAATGTTGAAAATTAAAAGAAAAATCCCGCCGCCCAGATAAACGAGGCACATAATCGCCGCGACGCGGCGGTTGATTTTGTAATAGAGCATATGAAAAACAATGGCGGCGCCGATGACGAGATAAACCAGAATGAGAAAAAGATAGACGAGAGAAATTAGAAGCATAAATTACATCAGAATAATTTGTTTTGATTTTCCCTATCGTAGGCAATTCCCAAATGTTTGTAGGCCAGTTCCGTAGCCACCCGCCCGCGGGGAGTGCGGGCAAGGAACCCGATTTGGAGAAGATAGGGTTCATAAACGTCTTCGATTGTTTCAATCTCTTCGGAAGTGGCGGCTGAAATGGTTTGAATGCCGACTGGCCCGCCGCCGAATTTTTCAATGATGGCTTTGAGGATCAGCCGGTCAGTGGGCTCCAGTCCCAGCTCATCAATTTCAAGATTGGCCAGCGCCCGCCGGCACAGCTCTTCGGTAATCATGTCGCAATTTTCAACTTGAGTGAAATCGCGCACGCGCTTCAAGAGCCGGTTGGCGACCCGCGGTGTGCGGCGGCTGGAGAGGGAAATAGTTTTGGCTCCCGCGCTGTCGATCGGAGCGGAAAGAATTTTCGAGGAGCGGTGGATTATTTTTTCAATCTCTTCATTTTCATAGAAGTCAAGCCGGTTGATGACCCCGAAACGATTGCGAAGGGGCGAAGATATGGCGCCCAGACGAGTGGTGGCGCCGATCAGGGTAAACCTCGGCAAATCCAACTGCAGAGTTTTGGCGGACGGGCCCTTTCCGATGATTATGTCAAGCTTGAAATCCTCCATCGCTGGATACAAGACTTCCTCAATCAATTTGTTGAGGCGGTGGATCTCGTCAATAAAAAGAATGTCGCCGTCGGAGAGATTGGTAAGAATGGATCCCAAGTCCCCCACTTTTTCAATGGCTGGACCGGAGGTGGCCCGGATATTGGCTCCCATTTCCTTGGCAATGATGTGAGCCAATGTTGTTTTTCCGAGTCCCGCCGGACCGTAAAGAAGAACGTGCTCAATGGGCTCGCGGCGCTTTTTGGCCGCTTTTATGAGGATATTGAGGTTTTTTTTAGCTTTGTCCTGGCCGACGTACTCCGAAAAACTCTGCGGCCGCAGAGTGATGTCGAGTTTTGCGTCTTCGGATTGTTCGGTGGAGGAAGTAATCATTTCTTGTATATGGTATCTGGTATTTTCGTATTTAGTATAGGCTATTTTTCTCAACTTGACAAAAAAATTGGCCTATGATAAGCTATCATGTTCGGCGGATTATGCATAAAAAGGCGAAAATAAGAGTTTCGCCTGATATAAGCAATTTTTCACAAAAGTCCTCTAGCTTGCAGGCAATAAGGGGAGCTCGTAACTTTCCTACCGGGAACTTTCTTGCCCAGACATGGATTGTTCGGTTTCGGCTGAACTTTTCCTCGGCACTGTTCCTGCCCCGCGATTCCCTAGTTGCGGGATTTTGCCTGCAGATTAGAGGACTCTTTTATTCCTCCGTCACCCTTTCTACTTCTTCCATTGTCGTCACGCCTTCCAGGACTTTCAGGATTCCGTCTTGGGCCATAGTAAGCATTCCTTGTTCAATGGCGAAACTTTCAATTTGCGAAGTGGTTGGATTTTCAGTGGTCAGCTTTTCCATCTCTTTCGTCATTTCAAGCACTTCGCTTATGGCCGCTCGTCCTTTATAGCCGAGGCTGTTGCACTCCGGGCATCCCACAGCCTCGTAGATATCCCCGATTCTTTTAGGGACTTCAACTTTCGATTTCGGAGAAATAGACTTCAGCACTTTTTCAATGTGGGCTTTCGTATCCGGATCAGGTTTTATTTTCTTCTTGCATTTCGGGCAAAGGAGGCGCACCAGTCTTTGGGCCACAAAAGCGTTGACCGACGAAGCAATGTCTGTTGCGGCAATGTCCATGTTTAAGAGGCGCTGAACCGAGCCGGCGGCGTTGTTGGTGTGAAGTGTCGAAAGAACCAGGTGCCCGGTAAGGGAAGCCTGCACGGCTATTTTGGCGGTTTCAACATCGCGAATTTCGCCGATCATCATAATGTCGGGATTTTGGCGGAGAAGAGAGCGCAGGGCTTTGGGAAAAGTATAGCCTTTTTTTTCATCTATTTGAGTTTGCAGAATCCCTTGGAGGCGGTATTCAATCGGGTCTTCAGCGGTGATTATTTTCACGCCCGGCTTGTTGAGTGTCGAGAGCAGAGAATAAAGAGTGGTTGTTTTCCCCGAACCAGTGGGACCAGTGTTGAGAATAATGCCGTTCGGTTTTTTGATTTGCTCGAGGATCACATCCAAATTTTGTTTTCGAATTCCCAGCTCCTCGAGTTTCAAAGATTGGGCGCCTTGGTTGAGAAGGCGCATCACGACTGTTTCCCCGTAGCCGCCCAAGATAATCGAAACCCGAACGTCAATTTCCCGTTCTTTTCCGCCAAAGGCGGATCCCTGCCCGCCGGCAGGCGCGGCGCCTTGGGTGGACACCTCGCGCAAGACGTCTTTTTCCAGCTTGATTCCGAATCGGCTGTCTTTCACACCTTCCTCGATGTCAGTTGCCTTGAAACCGCTCAAAATTTTCACGTTTCCCAAAAGGTGAGGGTATTCTTCCATCGGAATGCGGGCAATGTCCTGAAGAATCCCGTCGATTCGATAGCGAATTTTCACATCTTTTTCCTCCGGCTCGATGTGAATATCTCCGGCGGAGAGCGAAAGAGCCATGACCATGATTAAAGGGAAGGTTTTCTCGGGCGGAGAAGCGTCGATAATTTCTTGGAACTTGGCAAAGTCTTTTTTGGCACTGGCTGCTTTTTCCTCAATTTCTTTGTTTATCGTTATAGAGCGCAACAGAAGCTGGGTAATAATTTTTTCATAAAGTTCTTCCAAAAATTTTCCTTCCCCGGTTACTCTTTGAACTTCTTCAATAGAAGAGATTCCTTCCAGGGCTTTCAAAATCCCGTCCTGGAGCATTGTCACCATTCCGGCTTCAAGAGCCAGAGCTAGAATATCCGCTTCGGGAGACATCTCGGTTATCTTTTGGGCGATTTCTTCATTAATGGCGAAAATCTCAAAGATTCCAATCCGGCCTTTGTAACCCAGGCCGTTGCATTTTGGGCAGCCTTTGGCGCGGTAGAGGAAATCTATTTCTTTGGGAATGGCAAGTTTTGCCTTGGGAGAAATGACGGCCAGAATTTTTTTGATACTCTCAATCGTTTCTTGGGCCGGGGCGTATTTTTCTTTGCAGTGCGGGCAAAGGCGTCGGACAAGGCGCTGGGCGATGACGGCGTTCACCGATGCCGGGATAAGCGAGGGCTTGATTCCCATATCCACAAGACGCGGCACGGTTTCCACGGCGCTGTTGGTGTGAAGTGTCGAAAGAACCAGGTGTCCGGTAAGGGAGGCGTGAACGGCAATTGAAGCTGTTTCGTCGTCGCGGATTTCACCCACCAGAATTATGTCCGGATCCTGGCGAACAATAGAGCGAAGGGCGTTGGCAAAAGTATATCCGCGGGATTTGGCGACTTGAGTTTGGGAAATTCCTTTGATTTTATACTCAATCGGATCCTCGACCGTGATTATCTTCACTTCCGGCGTGTTGAGCTGGCTGACAATGGCATACAATGTCGTTGTTTTTCCCGAACCGGTGGGACCGGTGTTCAGAATCATCCCGTTGGGGTTTCCCATTTCTTCTCGCAACTGATCATAAGCCAGTCCCCGCAGTCCCAACTCGTCAAACTTGAGGGCAACAGTCTGCTGATTGAGAAGCCGCATCACGATATTTTCCCCGAAGTTGCCGGGAAGAACCGAGACACGAACGTCAATGTCGTTTCCATCGATTTGGATGGAGAAATGCCCGTCTTGGGCGATATCGCGGACGTTGATTTTCATCCCGGAAAGCACTTTCACGCGCGAGAGGATATAATGATACGATTGAGGGGGGAGAACTGTTATGTTTTGAAGAACGCCATCGAGGCGATAGCGAAGGCGAATGCCGCTCTCCTGGGGCTCGAAATGAATGTCGCTGGCGTCTATTTTGATGGCTCCGGCCATAACAATGTTGATTACTTCCGTCGTCGGAATCTCGGCTATTCTCTTTCGAAGGTTAATGACGTCTTTAAGTTTTTTTTCGAATTCTTCCAAGTCTTTCCCCGTGAGAGTGAGGCGCAGTTCCTCGAGACTTTCAATAAGAGCGATATGTTTGTATTTTTCAATCGTTTTTCGAAGTCCCGTTTGGGAGCAAAAAAAGAGCCGCAGTTTGTACCCCTCTTCTTTTTCCAGTTTTTTAAGATATTCGGCCAGACCCGGGTTGGCAATGTTGGCGAGTGCCAGAGCCACGTTTTTTCCGGATCTTTGAATGCAAACCAGTTCATACTTTTCGGCATCGGTTTTCGGAATAGTGCGCAAGGTTTCCGGGTCAACCGGGAAGATATTGAGATCGATGTAAGGCAATTTCAAAGCGGCGGCAATGGCGGCGGCCTGCTGTTCTTCGGATTCGTGCTTCATTTTGGCAAGAATCCGCTTGACTTCCTCCTCATGCGCGCCGTGAATCTCGTGTATATTTTTGTTTTCGTCTGGCATAACTATATTTTATTTCATCCGCAACAAAAAAACAAATAAAACAATTGAAAAGCCAGCTGATGAGACAGCTGGCTGAATTCCATGTTCTGGGATTAAGACTCTGATCACAAGTAATGCTCTTGCTCTTGTTCGTCTGCTATCCGAAATAGATCGGAGAGCGCCCGAAGAATTTCTGGAGGGAGCGGGTTGACAACAGGAAAAAGCATATTTGTGTTTAAAAGTTCGGAGAGAGACATTTCTTTTACTCCGACAGATAATATTTCTCCCTTTTTGTCCTGCTTCACGAGGATTAGCCGAACCATTTTTTCCTCCTCCTATTTGGATTTTTTTGTTAATTTTTCCAGTAATTCCTTCTCCGCTTCAACAATATTTTTCCCGGGAAATATAACTTCCAAATATCCGTTTTTGATTTCCCCTCCCAAAATCTTTTGGACATCTTTCAAAGATTCGGAATCCGAGTTTTTGACAAGAGCAACGCTTTTTTCAAGAGACTCGGAATAGAGAACGGCGAAAAGTCTCCCGGCTGAAAAATTATCTTTTATCTTTTCCAGAATTAAGGGAAGATCGGTTGGTTTGGAACGGCTTTGGACAAAGTCTTCAAGGGATACCAGCGACCAGGCAAGCTTTGTATTCTCATCCCAATTGAGCCGGGCCATCACCCGTCCCCAGAGCTTCATAAACGAAAAGGATTGGGTTTTGAGAAGGTGGCGAATGATTTTTTGCTGGTCAGCGCCTTTTTCAATGAGCCAGGAGGCGGCCAGAAATGTTTGAGGAGTTGTTTTTTGGCTTTGAAAATTGGAGGTGGCCGAAATGAGGCCGGTCAAGAAGCACTGGGCTATTTCGGAGTTTACGAATTTTTCCCATTGGGTCCTGGCAAGTTCAGCAATAATCTCCGAGAGAGAGGAAGCGGTGATGCCAACGAGATTGATTTGTCCGAAATTCTCGTTGGCGCTGGCGTTGTCGATATTCACGATCGGCACTTCAAAAAAGAGATCGGCGTTTTTTTCCCGCATTTTCCCCAAGTTCTCCAAATTCTGGCAGCCGAGGACAACGAGCAGATCATATTTGAACTTGGCCGGAATGAAGGAAAAATCCCGCGGGTCAATGGTTTCTTTTTCGGGAGTGATGTAAATTTCAAAAGAATCGAGCTTATCTTCAGTCCGAAAATCAATGATTTTGTTGCGGGTGGTGGCAAAAGACAAAACAAAATCCCGCGCGCCGACAATTTCCTTTTCTATTTTATCCGGATTTTTCAGGAATTTGAACCTGTCTTTTAAAAAAGCGCCCTCAAGCAGGACCGGTTTTTTTCCGATGTTTTTCAAAAGATGGAAAAAACCCCAACTCGCGCAGACGGCGTCGCTGGGAGCCTTGGGTTTGGTAAGCAGCAAAATACTTTCCGCCGACTCAATTTGATTTTTGATTTGGTCCTGGGGGGAGAGGGACATTTAACATGTAACATTTAACATGTAACATTTAAATTTCGTGTTACATGTTTCGTGTTTTGTGAAACTCGGTATTTCAACATATCAAACGGAGAAAGAAACGTCAAACTTTTCCCATTGCGTAAAACTGCGTTTCAGGGCATAAAATAGGGGTGTTTTGGCAAATGTTTCACGGGGGTTGACAAAAGCCGTTTTGGGGAGTAAAATAGGGGGTTAAAATAAAGAAAAAATCTACTAGGCCGAAACTTCGGCCGGGAGGAGGAGGAAAAGATGCTTAAAAGAGCTCTTGTACTTTTAATGGGGATAGGGTTATTGCTGGCAGTTTGCCAGCAGCCCTGCGAGGCTGGCGGGCGGTGGAATTTGCACCTTGGGCCTGGTGGCAGTCTGAACGGTTCGATTGCCACTAAGAACGGGGATTTTTTCTCCTGGTTTTCCCCGGGAGATCCCTTCTGGGCGCAGCGGTACTATCAGCCGCCTCCCACAGTGCAGCAGTGCGCGTCCCAGCCGCAGCCAACGGCTTGGGTGAAATGCTGTCATTGTGGGAAAGTATGGCCATGGTATTGGAGAACTGAGCCTGCTGCACCGCCCTGCGGGTGTCAGCCAGCTCATTTCCGCTGGCACTGGTGCCGCTAATAGAGCGCAAGTTGCTTCTGTTAGCGAGAGCCGGAGCGCATCTGTTCTCTTTAGAACAGATGCCCCGGCTTTTTTATTTGCAAAGATTGGGATTTGTGCCAGAATTTAATATAATGAAAAAAGAATATATCACAACAAATTCAAGGCAGACGCAAAGACTAGGCGAATTGCTGGCCGAAGAGTTGCGGGGCGGGGGAGTCATCTGCCTCACCGGGGAGCTTGGATCCGGGAAGACGACTTTTGCGCAAGGTATGCTCAAAGGGTTGGGGGCGAAGGGGCCGCACACTAGCCCGACGTTTGTAGTGGTGAAACATTACAAGAAAAAATATCAAATATACAATATCCCCGCCTGCGCCGAGGCTTCGGCGGGCAGGCAATATCCAAATAAATCCCAAACTACAAAATCAAAAAATCAAAAAAAATACCAAATACCAGATACCAAATACCAGATACAAAATATTTATCACATAGATTGTTATCGGGTTGAGCCGAAAGGCATTCTCGATCTTGGCTGGAATGAAATCATTGCCGGTAAAAGCAATATCGTGATTGTGGAATGGGCGGAGAAGGTGAAAAGAATTGTTCCGAAAGGGGCGGTTTGGGTAAAGTTTGAGCACATAAAAGGTGATAAAAGAAAAATAAATGTAAAAGCTAAAAGCGAAAAACTAAAATGTAAAAGCAAAAACTAAAAACCCAAAACTTTTATCTTTTCGCTGTTGTTTTTCGCTTTTCGTTTTTAGCTTTTAGTTCGAACAGATGCCATCCAAGAAAAAACTTATTCTCATAGACAGCAACGCTATTATCCACCGCGCTTATCACGCTCTTCCTCCACTTACTACCAAGAAAGGGGAACTGGTAAATGCTGTTTACGGATTTACTTCGGTACTCTTGAATGTGCTCAACCGCTTTAAGCCCGACTACATCGCGGCCACTTTTGACCTTAAAGAGCCGACTTTCCGGCACCGGGAATTCAAAGATTACAAGGCCACGCGGGTCGCGGCGCCTGACGATTTGTACGAGCAAATCCCGCGGGTGAAGGAAATTGTGAAAGCCTTTAATATTCCTGTTGCCGAAAGGGAAGGTTATGAAGCCGACGACCTCATTGCGACCTTTGCCCGAAAAACCGAGAAGCTGCACCCGGACATTGAAATTGTGGTTGTAACCGGGGATTTGGATACTCTTCAGCTCGTTGACGACAAAATCAAAGTTTTCGCGCTCCGGCGCGGAATGAGCGATTCGGTGCTCTACGACGAAAAAGCGATTTTGGAACGCTACGGCCTTGTGCCCGAGCAAATGATTGATTACAAAGGCCTTCGGGGTGATGCTTCGGACAATTTGCCGGGAGTGAAAGGAGTGGGAGAAAAAACAGCTACGGAGCTCTTGCGAAAATACAAAACGATTGAAAACGTATACAAGAAGCTTCCCGAGATAAAAGAAGGAATAAGAAAAAAACTAGAGAAAGACAAGATTCAAGCTTTCTTTAGCAAGAGATTAGCGCGTCTTGTTGATGACGTTCCGGTGAAATTCGACTTGGAAAAATGCCGGGCGGAGGATTTCAGCCGCGTGAAAGTGATCAATCTTATGCGCGAGCTTGAATTCTGGAGCCTTCTGCGCCGCCTGCCGGGTTACGAAAGTCATATTGAGGAAATTAAAAAAAATAATTCTTCGGGCCGGCAGGAAGTCGGAAAAATCAGCTGGAAAAAAATCAAAGCTAGCGAGTTGCCGGATATTGGCAGAACTATATCAATCGTCGTAGATGCCGGTGAGGACGGCAAGGCGCGAGGAATTGCCGTCAGCCACGATTCCCAATCGGCGTATTATATTTCGGAAACAGAAGACAAAGTCAAAGATATTTTGGAAGACGAAAAGGTGAGAAAAATAGGGTACGATCTCAAGAAAGAATGGCGGATATTGAGTGAGTCGGGAATTGCCCTGCAAGGCCTTGATTTTGACGCGCAGCTGGCAGCTTATCTCTTGAGCTCCGGCTCCAATTTGGCTTGGGAGGATTTGGTGATGCAAGAGCTCAAAATTTTGATTGAGAAAGAAGGGAAAAAAACCGGTCAGTCTTCCATTATTTTTCAGGAAGACGAGGACAGAGCCCAAAAGTTATGCCGACGGGCAGGCTATAACTTTGCTCTCAAGGAAAAACTCGGGAGAGAACTTGAAAAAATCAGCCGAGAGCAGATTTCGGAAGGAAAGGAAAAAACGCTCAAGGATCTTTTTGAAAAACTTGAGATGCCGTTGGTTGATATTTTGGCCCGGATGGAAAAAGCGGGAGTGAAAATCAACAAAATAGTGCTTAAGGGAATTTCGGCTAAACTTGACCAGAGGGTCAAAAAGCTCGAAAAAGAGATTCAAAAACTAGCCGGCGAAAAGTTTAATATCAACTCTTCTGTTCAGTTGCGGGAGGTTTTGTACGAAAAATTGAAAATTGCCACCAAAGACATCAAAAAAGGAAAGACCGGATTTTCAACAGCCTCATCAGAGCTTCAGAAAATAAAGGGTCTTCATCCGATAATCGGAAAGATCGAGGAATACCGGGAATTGTTCAAACTGAAAACGACTTATCTCGATACACTCCCAAATTTGACGGATGAGAAATCGAGAATTCACACGACTTTCAACCAGGCCATCGCGGCCACCGGACGCCTTTCTTCCTCGGAGCCGAATCTCCAAAATATTCCCATCCGCACCGAGCTGGGACAGCTCATTCGAACCGCTTTCGAAGCGGAAGAGAATCATAAACTAGTAAGCGCTGATTATTCGCAAATTGAGCTTCGCATCGCCGCTCATCTTTCCGGTGATGTTAAAATGATTACAACCTTTTTGAGCAACGAAGATATTCACACGGCCACGGCGGCCCGAATCGAGCGTGTTGATCCGGAAAAAGTGACGCTCAAAATGCGCCGGGCGGCCAAAGCTCTCAATTTCGGAATCATTTATGGAATGAGTACTTTTGGTTTTGCCCAGAGCGCGGGGGTGGGTCAGGAAGAAGCCCGCGAGTTCATTCGCAAATATTTTGAAAATTATCCTCAAGTGGCCCAGTTTCTCGATGAAGTGAAGATTTTCGCCCGCGAAAAGGGTTACGTCGAAACGGAACTGGGACGGCGCCGCTATATTCCGGAAATAAACTCAACGAATATCCAACTCCGCAATCAAGCCGAGCGGATGGCGGTCAATATGCCCATTCAGGGACTGGCGGCCGACATCATCAAGCTGGCGATGATCGCGGCGGATAGGCTGATTCAGGAAAAATATCCCAAGGCTCGGATGGTTCTCCAGATTCACGACGAGCTTCTTTTTGAAGTTCCTGAATCCGAAGCTGAAAAATTCGCGCGTGACATCAAGGCAGAAATGGAGACTATCTACAAGCTGTCAGTTCCATTGGCAGTAGATGTGAAAATAGGAGATAATTGGGGGGAAGTATAATAAAACTCGCGAATAAGGAGCGAATGAAAGCCAATTTGTGCGAATCGTATTAGCTCACATTCGCTGTGATTCGCTCGGATTAGCGAGTAGTTATTATGCCGGAACTGCCCGAAGTCCAAACGATCGTTTCTGATTTAAACAAGAAAATCAAAGGTGATACGATCACCGGTTTTTGGAGTGACTGGAAAAAATCAGTCAAAATGCCGGTTGAAAAGTTTGCGAAAGAAATAAGGGGCAAGAAGATTTTGGGTGCCAGCCGGATCGGGAAAAATATTTTTTTGAACCTGTTAGGCGGAAAGACGATTTATATTCATTTGAAAATGACCGGTCATTTATTGGTGAAGTTTCCGCCAAAGGCGGATCAGCCTCGGGCTGAAAAAGTGAAAAGTTGTAAGAAGGATTATTTTAGTGAAAAAGTTAATCAGTATATTCATCACGCCTTCCATTTAAAAAGTGGGCGAACGTTGGAATTCTCGGATTTGAGAAAGTTTGGGAAAATTGTACTGGCTGATACAAATAAAACAGGAGAAATCAAAGAAATCAGAAATCTAGGAATTGATGCGATGGGTTCTGATTTTACTTTTGAAAAATTCAATGAAATTTTAGACAATCGCAAAACGAGAATCAAACTGCTCCTTGTGGATCAGGGCAAAATTGCCGGAATCGGAAATATTTATGTGAGTGAGATCTTGTTTGAAGCCGGAATTTTGCCCAGCCGGCCGGCACATAAGATTAATGAAACCGAAAGAAAAAAATTGTTTGCGGCCATCAAAAAAGTTCTTGAAAGGGCGATAAAACTGCGCGGGACATCCGATTCCGACTATCGCGATACGGCCGGCGCGCCGGGAAAATTCCAGGAAGTTTTGAAGGTTTATCGCCGGTCTGGAAAGAAATGCCCCCACTGTGGTACAATGGTTCAAAGAGAAAAAATGGGGCAAAGGGGGACCTTCTTTTGTCCCCGCTGTCAAAAATAATTCTTAAAGTAAAAAATATGAACTTAGTAGAAAGGTTTCAGATGATGGAGAAAAAAAATAAAGTGATGATTATTGTTGCTGTCTTAATTGTTTTGGCAGGGCTGGTGTTTTATTTCGGTTGGTACAGGCAAAAAGTCAATCCGCTCAACCTCAATTCGATGAAGGGGGAGGTAGATATGGGTGTGCCGCTCAACACCGGCGAAGTGAGCCCGTTCACAAATGTTCCTTGCGCCAACTGGAACCGCCGGCCGATTGCGGTGATGGAAGCGGCTGATCTCTCTGTGCGGCCCGACAGCGGATTTTCAGACGCGGACCTTGTTCTTGAGATGCCGGCTATCACAGCCAGCATCACTCGCCTGATGGGGATCTATGTCTGCAATGATCCGGCGGAGGTTGGCTCTATTCGCTCTTCCCGTCATGACTATATTGCTCTCGCCGCCGGCTGGGACGCGATTTTCGCCCACTGGGGCGGGTCGCATTTTGCCGGGGATATTCTAAACAAGAAAGTGATTGACAACCTTGATCTCAACGGCAGTTTTGGAAACAAAGCGCCCGAATGTGGCTTCAGAAAAGCCGGGATTCCCGCTCCAGACAACGGGTTTGCCCGGTTTGATAAACTTTTGGAATGTGCCAAAACCCGAAATTACCGAATGGAGAACAAATTTCCCGGTTATCCCCACCAAGCCGAAGCGCCGGTTGACCAGCGCCCGGGTGGCGGGCACTTGCGGGTTGGCTTTGGCGGACCATACGCGGTTGATTATGATTATGACAAGGCAACCAACACCTATCTTCGCAGCTGGAATAAAGTGGCCGACACGGACGCGAACAACGGGAAGAGACTGGCGCCGAAGAATGTCGCTGTTGTTATTGCCAGTTCCGAGCAAATCGAAGGTCAGTACAACAACGTTCAGATCGGTGATCCGCAATTTGACTCTGTCAGTGAGGGAGATGCCTACTATTATTTCAACGGGAAGGAGATGAAGGGTCGCTGGAAAAAAGACAAGTCCAAATGGGCCTCGAAACTCTTTATGTATGACGAATCCGGACAGGAAGTGAAGTTTGTGCCGGGACAAATTTGGGTGGAAGTGCTCGAGCCGGGACAAGCTTTGAGGTGGGAACCTGTTCCATGAAACACAAAACATGTAACATGCAACACAAGGTTTTTTTAGGACTTGTGTTGCATGTTTCAAGTTACATGTTACATGATTATATTTTTGTACGGCGAGGACGAGTTTCGATCCAGCCGAAAACTCGCCGAGATAAAACAAAAATTTCTTGAAAAAAACAACCCCGACGCAGTATCGGGGCTGTTTGATTTTTCGGAAAAAGATCACGATTTGGATAAAATCATTCTCGACGCTTCTTCGGGTAGTTTGTTTTCGCCGAAACAACTAATTGTGATTAAAAAACTTTTGGCGAAAAAGGATTTGATTGGCGAAAATTTCCTCGATTTTCTGAAAAAGAAAAATAAAGGGCAATTCAAAAATGTTATTTTGGTTTTTTGGGAGGGAAATGATTTTGACAAAAAAAATCCGCTGGCAAAGTTTTTGTTAGGAGCTGCGAAATGTCAGCAGTTTGACCTACCGGAGGGGGTGAAATTGAGAGACTGGATCATCGGGGAAGTTAGGAAAATAGGAGGAGAGAAAATAAAGATTGCTTCCAAGGCGGTTGAAAAATTGATGATTTATGTCGGAAATGATTTGGATCTGCTCTCGAAGGAAATTGAGAAGCTGGTGAATTATAAAGACAGCGGAGAAATTACGAGTGAGGACGTAGAGCTTCTGGTGAAATCGAAAATTGACACCGATATTTTCAAAACGATTGATGCCCTCGCGCGCGGCGACAAAAAGACAGCCGCAAAGTTGCTGCACAATCATCTCGAGGCCGGCGACGATCCCTTTTATCTCCTTTCAATGTATTTCTTCCAGTTTCGAAATCTTCTTAAAATAAAACCGCTTGCGGAAAAAGATGTTCCCGAGCGGGAAATTGCCTCGCGCCTCAAAATCCATCCCTATGTCGCTCAAAAAAGCGCCCAGCAGGGAAGAAAATTTTCACTTCCGGAACTCAAAAAGCTTTACCAAACGCTTTGCGAGATTGACTTTCAAGCCAAAACCGGTAAAGTTGACATTGAACTGACGCTGGATAAATTTATCGCGGTAATATAATGATTTATTATGAAAAAGAAAGGAAAAATTTATCAATTGAAACATAAGAAGAAAATATCCACTAAACACTCCGATGACATAAACGGTCTTCTGGCAGTTCTGTCTGACAGGGGAATCAAGGTTGGGAGAGAAAGACTTGGAGAATTAAAAAAATCCCCTTCGCTGGAAGTGCACTTATTGGAGATCGAAGGAGAAATTATTGGTATGGGAAGTTTGCATTATCTTGAAAGCCTGGCGCAAAAAGGTGCGCATATTGATGATGTTGTCGTTCATCCCAAGCATCAAGGCAGGGGATATGGGAAAAGAATAATGAATCATTTAATTAAACGAGCCAAAGAACAAAGACTTCACTTTCTGGAACTTACCAGCCGTCCTTCTCGTGTTGTTGCCAACAAACTTTATCAAAAACTCAAATTCAAACCGCGCCAAACGAATGTTTATCGGCTGAAGCTGAAGAAATAATTTTTACCCTAGAGCTCGGCTCTAGGGTCGGTTATTTTGCATTTTGCCAGGCGAGGTCGAAGAGAATTTTGTAGGATCTGGCAATGTCTTGGCTTTCGATGACGGTGGCAAAAAGTTTGTTTTGAGTGGAAAAGATAGCGAGTTTGTCGCCGAAAACAATATTATCGTTTCCGGAGAATAATTTATCTTCCGAAAGAAACCGAATTTTGTGATTCGGGTTTTTGTTTTTGCGGATTGATTTTACGTATTCTTTGTTCTTCTCGCTTTCGTTCAGAATCTCGCGAATCTTGAATCGGCGATTGCGGGCCTGGATCAGATATTTGGCTGTTACATCTTCCAGAAGATCCCAAATGTGGCCGATATCTCCCCAGCAGAGAATTTCTCTTCCTTTTCCGAGGTAATCCACGATCTCGGCGTATATTTGCCTCACCCCCTCGCGGCCCTCAAAGATCTGAATGTTCGGCCGGTCTTCATCGAAATTGTAAATGCTTTGAAGCAGAGGAAATATTTCATTCAAAGTTTCTTCCTTGTGTTTGATTTGAGTAAAAAGTTTTTTGGGGTTGGCGGCCCGAAAGAGAGTTACTTTTTTGGTTTTCCAGATTGAGATCAGCCCACGCTCGACAAGTTCGCTCAAGACAAAATAGGTTGTCGAGCGCTTCAGGGCGCATTTTTGGGAAATATGCCAAGCCGTATCCTGTCCAAGCTGAAGACAGGCGAGATACACTTTCGCTTCTTTTTCATTGAATCCAATTTGCTGGAGTTGTTTTTCAAGAGAGAGCATATCTTTCGACGATGCATCAATGCACTAGCGCATTGATGCAGTGATTTAGTAGCTGACAGGGATTATATTCAGAGTAGCACTCTTTTTAATTAGTGTCAATAAAATTGTCAACAGCAATCATTTATTACCCCAGTAATTGCTGATATAAAAGCTTTTTTTCACCATATCTGGACAAAATACTTGACACTAAATCAGGAAAATCCTATAAAGGGCTGTTGTTTAACAATTGAATAAGGGGCAGGGAGGAGATTATATCATGGGATTAAGAGAAGATGCGCCGTTTGCTGTTGGCTTTTGGGTTTTCACGATAACTACAATTTCATTATTTGGACTATTGATGGTTCTGCTTGATTATGTCGGCCTTGGCAAGCCCAGTGCCCTTGGAGAACTTTTATTTCTTCTGTTGTCTCTGCCAATTCTTTGGATAGCCATGAAGATTGGTTTCTGCGCAAGTTCTGCGACTGCTTCAATTCTGGAAAAATTAAAAAACTTTATCAGGAAAGGTTGATAAAAGGAGGATTTGCACCATGAAAAAACTGACTCCGTTTCAAAAGAAATTGGCGCGGTCGAATTTTCTAGGGTCATTATTTGTTCTTTTGCCAGCGGCATTGTGTGCCATTTATTTCTGCGGGGGTGCCTTGTATATTGGACATTATCACATAACTCCTGACAAAAATCCTTGGCTGGTTGTTGGCTGGATAATTGGCGTTGTAATCTTGATGGTATTAACACTTCTGATCTTTCCCCTATCAATTGAAGATTGGCAGGATAGGCTTCCAGAAAAAGTTATTAAACGTGTTGATGATTTGGATATATCTGCCCATCCCATTGCCAACCAGTTGGTTCAACAAACGCTGAAACAAGATGATGGCTCTGATTTATATCAATGGCTGAAAAAATACGAACAAGTTCAAAAGTTACAAAAACAAATCGCCGCTCTGGAAAAAGAGCTGGGGCTATAAGGAGGAATAATGGAGGATATCATAGCAATAATTGTTGCAATCGTACTTGGTTTGTGGGTCGTTGCATCAGTTTGTCCCGATTAAAAAACCAAAAACCGCCTTGGTGCGAGCATCCGGGCGGTTTTTATATCAAAATCTCGGGGTGTCAAATATGTCCATATGGAAAAAAATGACACCTATTGATTTTCGCGGAATTATTTATTTCACCGAGGCTTTCTTCATCATCTTCGCCAGGCGTGATTTTTTGCGGGCGGCGGTGTTTTTGGTGATGACATTTACTTTCGCGGCTTTGTCGAGCGCTTTCTGGGCGGAGGGGAACAGTTTTTTGGCGTCATCAATCTTTCCGGACTTGGCCAAATCGCGCAATTTTTTCACCGCTTCTTTGAAAGTTTTTCTGATTTTTGCGTTTTGGATGGCGCGTTTTTGGGAAGCGCGAAGATATTTCTTGGCAGACTGTTTTATGGGCATAAAAGACATTTATAATTTACTTAGTATTTTTAGCACAGAGCTTGTTTTTTGGCAATATAATGCTAAAATGCGAATAGTCGTGAATGTTAAAACAAATTTATGCGAATGAGAAAATTTGCATTCATTTGCTTTACAATTCGCGATAATTCGCGTACCAATGATTGCCAAAATAACAGGAAAAATCGCTTTTTTTCGAGATAATTATGTGGTAGTGGACGTGACTGGCGTGGGCTACAAAGTTTTCGTCACCGATTTTGCGATGGGCAAAATCGCCGGGAAGAAAGACATAAAACTCTACACCCACACTTATGTCCGCGAGGACACTTTGTCTTTGTATGGCTTTTTGACGCTCGATGAACTTGAGATGTTCGAACTTCTCATCTCCATTTCCGGAATCGGGCCGAAAGCCGGAATCGGAATTCTTTCCATTGCCGAGCCGAAAACGATCCGGGCGGCGGTTGTTTCCGGGGACTCTTCGATTCTCACCCGGGTTTCGGGAGTGGGGAAAAAGACGGCCGAAAGAGTGATTCTTGAGCTCAAGAACCGCATCACCGAACTCCCGGGCGGAGAATATAAAACCGCGGCGGCTGATTCCGACGCAATCGAGGCCCTCACGTCTTTGGGCTATTCGATTTCTCAGGCGCGGGAGGCGCTCAAATCGGTGCCGGAAGATATAAAAGACGTTTCGGGGAGAGTGAGGGAAGCGCTGAAGAGTTTGGGAAAATAAACTCACAAATTACACAAAGCGACAAAATACCAAACAGAAGATCAAAATGCCAAACTTTACAAAGTACCAAAATACCAAAAATTTTGTAGCGTTTGAAAGTTGTATCTTTGTTTGGTATTTTGTATTTTTGTCAGTTTGTCTAGTTTATGAATAAAATTGAAAATTTTATTCAACATAATTCTCCGGATGGTGGTTTTTTGCAATCGGAATATTGGCGGAAGTTTCAGGAATCTTACGGCCGGAAAACTTTTAGCTTAGAGGAAAAGGATGAAAATGGTGATACTATCATATTAGCTAATATGATAGTGCACAGTCTTCCGGTGGCGGGGAAGTATTTTTACGTGCCAAGGGGACCAATAATACAAGTTCAAAGTTCAAAGTTTCCGCCCAAGGCAAATCCGCCTCTGGCGGACAAAATTCAAAGTTTTTGTAAGAATTTAGCTAGCTTGGCAAGGGAAAATAGTATCGGGTGGATTAGGGTTGAGCCGAATAGTGGGGAGGAATTAAGTTTAATAAAAAAGAATTTGCCAGAGAATGTAAAAATGAAAAAATCATCTGTTGATGTTCAGCCGAGGGAGATATTGATGGTGGATATTACGAAGAGTGGAGAAGAGATTTTAACGGGAATGAAGCAGAAGACGCGGTATAATATCAGACTTTCACAGAAACGAGGCGTTTCTGTGAAAGTAGTTTCCAATTTCCAATTTCCAATTTCCAAACAATATATCGGAGAATTTTTGAGGTTAATGGAGATTACGAGCAGGCGGGACAAGATTAAAGCGCATCCGGATGATTATTATCGAAAAATGTTTGAGGTAGTTCCGCCGGAGATTTTGAAGCTGTACGTTGCGGAATATCAGGGGAAAATAATTTCGGCAAATATCGTTTCATTTTTTGGGCATACTGCAACCTATATGCACGGCGCTTCGGACAATGAACACCGAGACGTTATGGCGCCGTATCTTCTCCAATGGCAGCAGATTCTGGATGCCAAAAAAGCAGGTTATGCAAAATATGATCTTGGTGGAGTAAAGACGGAAGAAATACCAAATACCAAATACCAAATACCAAATACTTGGTCAGGGATTACGAGATTTAAAACAGGCTTTGCGCCGAATGTAAAGCTGATAAAATTTCCGGGGTGTTGGGATATAATTCTGAGTTCAAAAAAGTATTTTCTTTATAGATTTCTTCAAAAAATAAAACAGATGGGGAAACTGGGCATACCGGGGGTTTGATGTATAATTGATTCATGCAAACAAAGAGCAAAAAACGTGTTGGAATATTTTCTCTCACCTGCGATGAGGGATGCAGTATTTACCTTACGGAAATTTTTAACCGGAAGCTTCTGGAGTGGCTTGAGAAAATGGAGTTGGTTTATTTTCTCGCGATGAGGGATCACCGCGAAGCCGAGAATTTGGATGTTGCTTTGGTTGAAGGTGTGGTGACGAGCGAGAAAGATCTTGCAGAAATCAAAAAAATAAGAGAAAAGGCAAAGGTGCTGATTGCTATGGGAACCTGCGCTGTAACAAGCCAGCCTTCGGGGCAGAGAAACAACTTCAACGCGGAGCAAATGGCCGAGATTGAAGAGCATCTTGAGACATATAATTTTCTGCCGAAAGCATTGGCTTTGAAAGATGCTGTCAGGGTAGATGACGAAATAATGGGATGTCCGATTGATGAAAATAAATTCATTGAGATATTCGAGAGATATTTAAATTAGTTGTATTCGCGTTTTTATTCGTTAAATTAGTGTTTATAGACACGAATACAACGAATAACAATACGAATTTGACGAAGTTTTATGCACGCATGTAATTTAGATGTAGAAATCAGTAAGTTATCAAAGATCGAAGGCCATGCCGATCTTGATATTAAAATCCGGGATGGGAAACTCGAAGAAGTGAATCTCAAGGTGATGGAAAATGTGCGGTTTTTCAACCAGGCCGCACGGGGGATGAACTACAACAGCGTTCCCCAGCTCGTTTCGCGGATTTGCGGGACCTGTTCCATTGCTCATCTCACTGGATGCATTGAGGCGGTGGAAAAAACTCTGGGGATCCGGCCAAGCGAGCAAACGATGACGCTGCGAAAGCTCGTGATGTACAGCCTGATGATCCGCGACCATGCGCTTCATCTCTATTTTTTTGTTCTTCCCGATTTTTTCGGGGTTGATTCAATCCTGGACTTTCCCGAAAATCAGCACGAGATTATCCACGACGCTCTGGCGGTCAAGGAAGCCGGCAATAATCTTGCTGTTTTAATGGCCGGCCGGGCGGTTCACGCGCCCTTTGAGCAGGTGGGCGGATTCAGTCGGGAGGTTGACGCGAAAAAAATCCCGGCAGTGATTGAGGAACTCAAGAAAGTTCGGCCTCTGGTTCTCAAACTGATAGAAAATTTTTCTGGTTGCCCTTGGGAGTTCAAAAGAAAAACAAATTTTGTCGCTTTAGCCACGCCGGACTTTTCATTCCTCGAGGGGAAAATAAAAAGCTCGGGCGGCATGGAAATAGAAGAAAAAGATTATTGGCAGCATCTGCACAGAATTGTTTTTCCTTATTCACAAGCGAGCGGTTTTGAGTTTGGGGGGAAAGAATATATGGTAGGAGCGCTTGCGCGTTTGAGTCTCAATAAGGACAATTTGCATTCGAATACGAAAAAAGACGCGGTCAAGTATCTTTCCAGATTTCCGTCAGAGAATATCTACGACAACAATTTGGCACAGGCGATTGAAATTCTTCATTCGATTGATCATTCGGTTGAAATCTTGGAAAATAATACGTTCAAAAAGGAAGAACCAGCCAAACCGGAAAGATTGTCGGGGGAAAACGCGGGAGCAATCGAAGCGCCGCGGGGTACCTTATATTACGCGCTCAAAATCGAAGAGGGAAAGGTAAAAGATTTGAAACTGGCGATCCCGACGGCCCAGAATCTTGTTAATATAAGAAAAGATGTGGAACAGATCGTCTCCGGTCTCTGCGCGGCGGGCATCGCAAAAGATGAACTTGAGAAAAATATTGTTCGTGAAGTTTCAAAGCTCATCCGTGCCTATGACCCTTGCATGAGCTGCGCTTCTCACTTTTTGCGGGTGAGATGGGTCTAGAATTGCGACCGGCTAAAGTAAGAGTAAGAATCTCTAAAGCAAAAGAGCAGAGTTTTTCGAATAGGCTGACCTGGCCTGCGGAACAGGCCAGAACGCAATATTCTCTAAACTCTGCTTTTTTGCTTGTTATATGTTTTTCAAAATCTCTTTCACTTGTCTAAAAGCCTCTTTCTCTTTAGCTCCCATCGGCACGCCGATGATTTTTATTTTTGAAAGTTTCCCAATTTTTTGAAGCAGTTTCAGATTGAAGCCAAGATCAAAATCGTGAAGGGAATAAATTTTTTCAGTTTTGATTGTATCCAGATCATTAACAAGAGCGACTTTTTTAATGCCCTCGATGGTGTCAATGATTATCAACTCTTTGTGATGCAATTTGAGATTTTCGGTAGGGTCGGCGATCAAAAAATCTATCTCCGGAAATATTTTTCGAAGTTTTAGGACCAGCTTCAAAGGCAGATTGTCAAAATCCAGCAAGGGATTGCCAAAGATGTAGATTGTTTTTTTCCTACTTGTTATCATATAGCTGACGTATGCAAGTTGATATTTTCGAAATAAATTCAAGAAAGAAGGAAATAGTGCTTGCGCTTGGCCCCGAATCGTCGGGTAATTTCTCCGTTTATCACGAAGGAAAAATTTATTTTTACCAGACCGGCATGGATCTTCTAGACGAAAAAAATTTTACTCTTTTCAAAAAATCGGTCTTGGGTTTTTTGCGAAAGGAGAAAATAAAGCCCGACATTATTCTAACAGATCTGCATCCGTGGTACAGGACGATGGTTTGGGGCAAGGAATTAGCACGAAAATTCAAGGCAAAAAATATCAAAGTTCAGCACCACATTGCCCATATATTTTCGGCCATAGGCGACAGAATTATTCGAAATTCAAAATTCCTGCCCGGCTTGCTTCGCGACTCGAAGCGGGCGGGTAAAATTCGAAATTCAATTTTCGGCGTTGCCTGCGACGGAACCGGATACGGTTTGGACGGAAAAATTTGGGGTGGAGAGGTTTTCAAATTTCAAATTTCAAATTTCAAAATTCGAAACATAAATCGGATAGGGCATTTGGAGAATCAGATTTTGATCGGGGGGGATTTGACGGTGCAAGAGCCGGCGAGGATGCTGATCAGCGTTTTAAGTAATTTTTTGGAAAAGGGGAAGGTTTTTGGATTTGTGAAAAAATATTATTCGCATAATGCCTTCGAAGTTATTTATAATCAGTTGCGAGACAAATTCAATTGCCAGGAAACTTCCAGTACCGCCCGGGTTCTGGACGCAGTTTCTGTCTTACTTGGATTTTCGGATAATAAGAGAGGTGAAAAGCATGGTCCTGTATTTGCGCTTGAAAAAAACTCTACGGCGTCCTATAAATTAGACCCAAAGATCATACTCGATCAAAAAGAAAAAAAATATATTCTACTCACTACGCCTCTTTTCGAATTTTTACTGAAAAATGTGAAAAAAAACAAAAGGTGTCTTGCCGCTACCGCACAGCTTTATCTGGCGAAAGGTCTATACGGGATAGTAAAAAAATACGCGATACACAATACATATTTTGCCGGCGGGATGGCGAATAACAGAATAATGGCGGATTATTTTGCTTTGCAAGGAGTGTATTCAAGCAAAAAAATCCCCCGCGGGGATGCGGGTTTGTCATTTGGTCAGATTGTATATTATTTACACACCTAGCATATTCTTGGAATGGTTTTTCCTTCCGGCTCTTCTATTCTTCTCAAACTGCCCAGAGTTGTTTTTAAATGCACGCCGCGTCCTCTTTCAACAGAACCGATGATTTTTGCCTCACGATTGAAATTTTTTAGATGTAGAATAACCTTTTTTGCATGACGTGTCGTGACTGTTGCAACAAATCTTCCCTCTGAAGGCAACGCGAACTTGTCAATACCCAAAAGATCGGAAATTGCCACAATTTCCTTTTTAAACGGAAGTTTTTCTTCCTCGAGAATTATTTTCACTTTCGATTTTTCCGAAACCTCATTAAGAACTGCCGAGATTCCTCCCCGCGTGGGATCTTTGGCGGAAGTCAAAAATTTCGCGACAGCTCTGATTTCTTCATTGAGCGGTTTGCAGTCGCTTTTGATTCTTGTCTTGTAGTTGAATCTTTTCGCGAGGAGTGCCGCGCCGTGTTCGCCTAGATCGCCAGAACTTATCACGACGTCGCCTGGCTTGGCGCCGCTGTTTGCGAGAATGAATTTTGCGACTCCGATCCCGGTGGTCGTGATCTCGATTTTGTCTAACTTTCCCCTTTCCGTCACTTTTGTGTCCCCTGTGACGATAGGCACTTCGGCTTTTTTGGATATTTCACTCGCAGAACAGATTATTTTCTCAAGATCCGCTGTTGGAAATCCTTCCTCAATTACCAGGCTCAAGGAAATGCCGATCGGCTCTGCTCCCATCATAGCCAGATCGTTGATGGTCCCGCACATTGAGATTTTTCCTATGTCTCCTCCCGGGAAAAAAATTGGATCAATAATGAAAGCGTCCGTCGTGAAAACTAGTTTTTTGTCTGATTCGCCCAAAGTGGACAAGTTGAATACCGCGCCATCGTCGTCGATATTTTTCCAAGATGACCTAAGACGCAGTATTTCTCTTATTTGCTCGATCATTTCGGAAGACTTTTTTCCGCCGGAGCCGTGTTCAAGATCAACTACATCTTCAATTTTATTTCCAGTGATTTGCATATTTGTATTCTATGTTGCACATACCTTCGACAGACACCATGCAAGGTCCATGCGGATTTTGCGGGGTGCAGACTTTTGCGAAAAGCGGGCATTTTTTTGGTTCGCGGAGTCCCTGCAAGATTTCACCGCATTTGCACGCAGTCGGCCTGGGTATTATTTTTCTCCCGATTTTCTTAAGAAAATTTCTGAAAACGTATTCCGCGTCTTGTTTTTGAAATTTTTTTCTTATTCTCAATCCCGATTTCTTTATTTTCCCCAGCCCGCGCCAGTTTGTATCAGCTGTTTCAAAAACCTCGTCGATTATTTTCCTGGCGCGCGGATTGCCGTTTATCTTTACAACTCGCTGGTACTGATTTTGCACGGAATAATTGCCCTTAATTATCTGATCGAGCAGCATCGAAATGGCCCGGAGTACATCAGTTGCTTCAAAACCCGCGATAACCTGCGGCACTTTTAGTTTTTCATAATTTTTCATTCCTGTGATCGCGCTCACATGTCCGGGATTGATGAAGCCATCTATCTTCAACTTCTTGTTTTCAAGCAGTGCTTCCATTGCAGGAAGGAATTTTTTGTGGGCGGAATACACGGCGAGCCCGTTTTTGATTGCCCAAGCTGTCATAGGAGCGGTTGTTTCAAAGCCGATGCCGAAAAAAACAAGGCTCGGTTTTTTTGATTTCAACTCCAAGGCTTCCGCAACATCGTATACGACTGATACGTCGGCTCCACTCCCCCGTGCCTTTTCGAGACTCATCAATGTCCCGGGAACTTTCAGCATGTCGCCATAGGTTGCAATGGGGATCCCCTCGAGGGCAAGGCCAACCACGCTATCGGTATCACGTTGATCGGTAACACACACCGGACAGCCCGGACCTGCAACCAGTCGGATGTTGTCCGGCAGAATTCCTTTTATCCCGTATTGCGCGACGGTCTGTGAATGCGTGCCACAGAGCTCCATAAAAGTGAGTGGGCGGGGAATTAGGCAAGCTTTCTTCTGAATATCTTCTAAAATTTTTTGGGGCGATAGTTTTTTCATTAGACAGTAGGAGGGTTGACACGCGAATCCTCCGGGTAGATTTTTTCAATCGCGAATCCGGCGTGCACCATGACATAATCGCCGATTTTTACCGGCACAAGGGTTATGTTTATTTCTTTTTTGACGCCGTGAAAATCGGCAATAGCTTTCTCTCCATCGATTTCCACTATTTTCCCGGGTATAGCTAGGCACATATCGATCTATCTTATCATTACTTGTATTATAAGGAAAATGTGATTAAATGAAATAAGCTGATTGTCAAATCTATCCATGGTTTATATCAAAAATCTTTTTCCCCAATCTCTTAAGAATATATATCACCTTTTCCAAGCCATCTTGGCGAATTTTTGTTATGGATTTCCATCCAGGAAACTCAAGGTGATTGGCGTAACGGGGACGAACGGAAAGACGACAACGGTTCAGATGATTGCTAAGATTTTGGATGAAGCGGGAAAGAAAACAGCAGTCGCTTCGACGATTAATTTCAAAATCGGCAAGCGAGAATGGGCAAATGACACAAAGCTCACGACTTTTTCGAGTTGGAGACTCCAGAAATTTTTGCGTCAAGCTGTGCAAGCTGGCTGTGAATACGCCGTTATTGAAGTAACGTCGCACGCTCTTGATCAAAACCGGGTTTGGGGAATCAATTTTTTAGTGGCGGTAATTACCAACGTGACGCGGGAGCATTTAGATTATCACGGGACGATGGAAAAATACGCGGAGGCGAAAGAAAAGCTGTTTGCAATGGTGTCAAAAAATCCCAATGGAGTGGGTGTGGTGAATTTGGGAATGGAGAAGGCGGAAGATTTTTTGAGGTACGATGCGGGAGAGAAATATGGATATGGCATAAAAGTTCAAAGTTCAAAGTTCAAAGTTCAAAGTGACAATTCAAAGTTAAAAGTTATTGAAGCCAAAGATGTTAAATTGAATATAGATAATTCAAAATTCAAAATTCAAAATTCAAAATTCTTTCTGAATCTTCCCGGCGAGTTCAACATTGAAAACACTCTCGCGGCGACGTGCGTGGGATTGTCGCAAGGAGTAGGCCTGGAAAAGATTTCCGAGGCACTTGCGAAAATCAAAGGCGTGCCGGGAAGAATGGAAAGAATCGAAAATGATCGAGGGCTGGAGATTATCGTTGACTACGCCGTAACGCCGGATTCGCTGGAGAAACTTTATGGGTTAATTGGGGAAATTAGGGAGAGAAGGGAGAGCGGGGACGCAAGAATTATTGCTGTGTTTGGGGCATGCGGCGAACGGGACCGCGGGAAGCGTCCGATTATGGGAGAAGTTGTGGCGAGGCATGCGGATTATTGCATTGTCACAAATGAGGATCCGTACGGGGAGAATCCTCGACAAATAATCAATGAGATATTTGAAGGTGTTTTAAGATCGGATCTTAAAAAAGAGGGAAATAATACCTTCAGAATATTAGACAGAAGGAAAGCCATAAAAAAAGCCCTGCAAATCGCAAAGCCGGGAGATATTGTGGTTGTGACAGGAAAAGGCGCGGAGGAAACGATGGCAATCGGCAACGAACGGATTCCCTGGAACGACCCTAAAGTGATTCGAGAAGTTTTAGGAGAGCCAATGAAAGAAGGAGGCCAATAAGACCGCCGACTACGACTTCGGAGAGCCGATGGCCGACTCGCTCCTTGAGGCGCGGGAATTTTTTTTTGTCAACCGCGAGCTCACTCACGAGCATATTGAGATATCTTCCCTGATCGCCCAGATACATTCGAAGGCGCAGCGCATCGTCAACGATGATTACGGCCAAAATTGCAGTCAAAGCAAATAAGCCGGAGTGTATCCCTTCGTAATATCCGATAGTCGTGAGCGCTGAAATGACAAAGGCGGTATGGGTGCTGGGCATATGGCCGTGGGACATAAAATAGTTCCACTTGATGCCGTGCTTGGCGGAGAAAATTATAAATTTCAGGACTTGAGTAAAAAACCCGACAACAATCGGAATTGCGATTATGTTGTAGTTTTGCCAGTTCATACTATTATTTTACAGCCGTTGCTTATTTCGCGCAAATATCGGGTTGTTTGCTGTGGCGTGCCATTTTATTTTATGTTAATATGTATTTATGCAGGAGGACTTTCGAAAAAATTTTGTTTTGCTTTCCAAAGTCGCCAAAGAAAAAAAATATGCCCAGGAATATCTGGGACTTTTGGCGCGCCGCGGGGATTTGGGATCCGTTCGAATCGGAAAGCGCTGGTACACGACTTGGGAATGGTTCAGTGAGTTTGAAAAAGATATCGTGGCAAAGAAAGCAGAAGCAGTGATGCCGGAGATTGAAATTGAACTCGTCGGAGAGAAAGAAAAAATTGCGACTCCCGTTCCTTTGCAGGTTAGGGTGAAATTGCCAACGATTGATTTGAGGAAGGTAGCGCGGACAAATATTCAGGGATCCGAAAAGGCAAGCCAAGAATCAGAGAGAGAGTTTGAGGTTTTGAATGGAGCCAGAAACCTGCTTGCCGGTAGGCATGGATTTTCGCCGAGTTTTCTGCCAGAGCGGGCGGGGGAACCGCCGTTTCTTCCAAAGTTTGCTTTTGCTGTGTCTTTGGTGCTACTATTTTTTCTGCTCTTTCAGGTCGGATTTTTTTACAGAGAAGAAATAATGGAGATTGCCCGCCTAGACTCGCTCGCCTCGATTTGGCGAAGCGGGCTGGCGAGGCTGGCCGGTGCTGAGTCAGGAAAGGTAGCCGGAGCGTATGATACAAAAGTAGATCTTTCTTCCGTAAAGAATTTGTCAGCAGGTTATCTGGAAAACAAGGGGGATAAGGTGAAAGAGAATGTTTCATTAGCAAGAGTGATGCTTCGGGCAGCAATGGAGAGAAACAATGAACAAAGATCAACGAGCCCCGAAGCAGAACAAGCTCGCTACGGGGCAGGTAATGATCAATAACTTCCCCAGCCTGCTATTATTCTTTGGTCTTTGTTCTTTGATTATTAAACATTAAGCATTAAACTCTATGGTTATGTGGATTATAGCAGGAGTAGTCGCCGTTCTCGTGGTTTGGGCAATTGCGATTTACAACGGCCTTGTCCGGCTCAAAAACCGGGTTGATGAAGCTTGGAGCGACATTGACGTTCAGCTCAAAAGGCGGTACGATTTGATTCCCAATCTGGTGAACACCGTGAAAGGCTACGCCTCGCACGAAAAGGAAGTTTTCGAAAAGGTGACCGAAGCCCGCACCCGGGCGATGGCCGCTCAATCGGCCGGAGACAAAGCCAAAGCGGAGAATATGCTTTCGCAGACCTTGAAAAGCCTGTTCGCGGTGGCCGAAGCCTATCCCGACCTCAAAGCCAATCAGAATTTTTTGGAACTTCAGAGGGAACTGACTGACACCGAGGACAAGATTCAAGCTTCCCGCCGGTTCTACAACGGAAACGTCCGCGATTTCAATATAAAAATTCAAGTCTTTCCAAACAATATCTTTGCCGGAATGCTGGGATTCACAGCTCGGGAATTTTTTGAGGCGGAAGGCGAGGCTAAAGAGGCAGTGAAAGTGGAATTCTAAATTTCACGTAACTTAGAACGTGGAATTCAAACGCAAAGCGAACGAATTGCGGATTTCAGGTTGTAAATTTTGAAAGTATGGCAACAATATATACTCAAACTGATAAGAATACACGGCTTACCTGGATATACATCACTGGTTTTTTGGTCTTTGTCATCGGAGTCGGATACATTTTTGCGGGAGCAATGAACAATTCTATAATTCTCGTTATTGCAGTGATTTTCAGTGTGCTGATGAGCTTTACGTCGTACTGGTGGAGCGACAAGATTGTGCTCGCAATGAGCGGAGCGAAAGAAGTAACGCACGAAAACGCGAAAGAAATTTATCACCTTGTGGAAAATCTCTGCATCACGGCGGGGCTTCCGGTGCCGAAAATATACGTCATCCAAGATTCCTCGCCTAACGCCTTTGCTACAGGCCGCGATCCGGCTCACGCGGTTGTGTGTCTCACAACCGGTATTGTCGAGAAGTTGGAAAAGAAAGAACTGGAGGGGGTGATCGCTCACGAGCTTTCCCATATAGGCAATCGGGATATGCTTCTTTCAACCGTTATTGTTGTTCTTGTGGGTTTTGTGGCGCTTCTAGCCGACTTCTTCCGCCGCTGGGCGTGGTTTGGAGGTGACGACGATCGAGACAGGGGACAGCTGGGTTTGATATTGTTTATTGCGGGAATTATTCTTTCGATTCTTGCGCCACTTGCCGCAATGTTGATTCAACTTGCTATCTCCCGGAAGCGTGAATTTCTGGCCGATGCTTCGGGAGCGCTTCTCACGAGATATCCGGAAGGTTTGGCGAGCGCCCTTGAGAAAATTTCCGCCGACCCGACGCCTATGCAGCACGCCAACCGGGCAACGGCCCATCTTTTCATTACCAATCCGTTTCGGGGAAAGAAAGTTTCTAATCTCTTCCAAACTCATCCTCCCATCGGGGAACGAGTGAAACGCTTGCGGGGGATGGATGTATAGGCTTTTCCCATACCTTTACCTTCAATTTCAATTTAGACAGAAATGAAAATAAAAGTGCGCAAGTTTATCCACGTGGAGCAAAATGCGCACTTTCGTTCGTTAGAAATTACTACGATATATTACGATATATAGTAGTAAAAAATCATTGAGTCACTACTACAATTAGTTGTAGTAGGAATAATGGAATGAAATTGGCGAAATTTATTATGCAATTCAAAACTCCCAAGAATACGAAAAAATATGAGTGGACGCGGCATGCGGTTTACAAGATGAGACAGTACGGGCTCACGGCGCAGAGGATTTTGCGCGTCATTAAAAATCCGCAGAGGACGGAAGCGGGAATCGTGAAAAATACTATCGCGGTGATGCAACCCGCCTCGACTCGCCTTGTACGCTCGTCGACGCGAGGCGGGCCCGCCTCGATGCGTACAAAAGACGGGAAAAGAGTCTGGAGCAGTGAGATCTGGGCGATGTTTCAAACCAAACCAAAAAGCAAAAACCAAAGACCAAAAATATTGGGACTGCAGAAAATTCGGATTATCAGTGCATGGAGGTTTCCGGGCGTGAGTCCGAAAAGAGACCCGATCCCTGCCGACATTTTGCGGGAATTGAAAATTTAGTGTATACTGGCATTAGTGCATAAGCTCTAAAAATAAAAAGAAAGCGAGGTGAATTATGGAAGAGGCAAAACATGCGGATCCGCAGGATGCGGAAAAAAATAAAGCCATGGCAATTGTGGGCTATATTATTCCGATTTTATTCTTCATTCCCCTCGTGACCGAAGAAGGCAAAAAGAGCCCTTTCGCCAAATTTCACGCCAATCAACAGCTCAACCTCCTACTTTTCCTGGTAGTTGGGCAAATAGCTGGATCTATATTAGCTTTTATACTGATTGGATTTTTAGTTGTCATGCTGGTTTGGGTTGGTTGGTTGGTGTTTATGATTCTGGGCATCATCAATGCATCGAAGGGCGCGATGAAAGAATTGCCGCTCATCGGCGGATTCAAGCTGATCAGCTAAAAGTATTATTGTGCAATGATATTTTCAAAGACAGGTAGTTTTTTGGAGCTGCCTGTTTTTTGATGTATAATTATTATGCGAATGGTCGCGAATGATAAAACGAATAAATGCGAATAAATATTCGCGATAATTCGCATGAAAAATAATTCGCATATATTTGTAATTGCGTGAAACGCACCAAAATTATCGCCACTATTGGCCCGGCGTCGGAGGGAAAAAAAGTCTTGACGGAAATGATGAAAAACGGGATGAATGTCGCCCGGCTCAATTTTTCGCACTCTGATTTGAGTTGGCACAAAAGAGCGATAGGGATGATCAGAGAAATTGGAGAAAAGATGAAAAAGCCGATTGGGATTATGGCGGATTTGCAGGGACCGAGGATAAGAATAGCAAACAACAAAGAGCAAAGAGTAAAAAAAGGGGAGATAATCCTGATTACCTCTATAAAAGAGAAAAAAAGTGGCGGGGACAAAATTATCTATCTTGATTTGCCAGAAGCGGTCAAGCTGGTCAAGACCGGCAACGAAATCCTGGTTGAAGACGGATTGATCAAACTGAAGGTTATCGGCAAAAGCGGAAGATTTGTGAAGTGTGAAGCGATGAACGAGGGAATCGTGAAACCTAAAAAAGGAGTTAATATCCCCGGAATTTCAGCCCAGCTCGGAGCGCTCACCGGCAAAGACAGAGAAGTTCTGGATTTTGCGCTGAAGCAGGATATTGATTTTGTGGCGATGTCTTTCGTGAGAGCGGCCCGGGAAATTGAGAATCTCAAAAGACTGATCAGAAGGAAAATAAGGGACAAGAGCAAATTGCCGCAGGTGATTGCCAAAATCGAGCGACGGGAAGCGGTGAAAAACTTTGACGAAATTCTTAAAGTCGCGGACGCGATTATGGTGGCGCGGGGAGATTTAGGCATCGAAATGCCGCAGGAGGAAGTTCCGATCTTGCAAAAAGAAATGGCGGCCAAGAGCCTGCGGGCGGGAAAACCCGTTATCGTGGCTACCCAGATGCTTGATTCAATGATCAGAAATCCCCGGCCGACGCGGGCGGAAGTGACGGACGTTGCCAACGCCGTGGTTGATCACGCCGATGCAGTGATGCTCTCGGGCGAAACGGCCAGCGGAAAATATCCGGCAGAAGCCGTGAAGACAATGCGCCAGATTATCGAAAAAACGGAGGAGTCGCCTTTCGACGATCTTGGGCACGGGTTTTTGGGAGACCAGACCTCTTCGGTTTCGGCGGCGGTAGCCCAATCGGCCCACGAGCTTTTGAAAGATTCGGGCGCCAAAGCGATCGTGGTGGCGTCGGTCAGCGGATTTACGGCCCGGATGATTATCCGCCACCGGCCGGAGCAGAAAGTATACGTCATGACCAACAACGAGAAAACAAGCAATCAGCTAACTTTGGTCTGGGGCGTCGAAAGTTTTGTTCTTCCCGATTGCCGGGATCTGGACGAACTGCTCGACCGCTCGATGGGGACTCTCAAGAAAAACAAGTTGCTCAAATCCGGAGATCGGGTGGTGATTGTTGCCGGCCGCCCGCACGTCAAGCGAGAGCATATGAGTTTGGTGAAGGTGGAAGAAATAAAATAGAAGAAATAAGATATTATGAAACAAAAATACATCCTCTGGTTTTGGGAAACCGGGATTAGCGATGTCCCTCTTGTTGGCGGGAAGAATGCTTCCTTGGGGGAGATGTATCGCAATCTTCGAAAGAAGGGAGTCCGGATTCCTGACGGATTCGCGGTGACGGCCGGGGCTTACCGCTATTTTCTGCGCCAAAATGATCTGGAAGGAGAGATGAAAAAAATTCTCAAAGGCTTGGACACGGGAAATATGCGAAATCTGGCCGAGCGGGGCTATCGGGTGCGCCAGACGATTCTGGCGGCCGAGTTTCCGGTGGACCTTCGGAACGCCATCGTTGAGGCGTACGCGAGATTATCCAAAGAGTACAGCCCCCACAAAAGTTTTCGGGTGACATATGAGCGAAAAGACCACACCAACCATTTTGCCGGCGGGGTGGACGTGGCCGTGCGCTCCAGCGCCACGGCCGAGGATTTGGCCGAAGCTTCTTTTGCCGGCCAGCAGGAATCATATCTCAATGTAAGTGGCGAATATCAGCTTCTGGAGTCAATCAAAAAATGTTTCGCTTCCCTTTTTACCGACCGGGCCATATCCTACCGCGCCGACAAAGGCTTTGACCAGACCAGCATCGCTCTTTCGGTGGGAATTCAGAAGATGGTGCGCTCTGATGAAGCCTCAAGCGGAGTGCTTTTCACTATTGATACCGAATCGGGATTTCTCGACGCGATTTTGGTGAACGGCTCCTGGGGTTTGGGGGAAAACATCGTCAAAGGAAGAGTCAATCCGGACGAATTTATCGTTCACAAGCCCACTCTCAAAAAGAATTTCAAATCCATTGTCGGAAAAAAGCTGGGCAGCAAGGAAATAAAGCTGGTTTATTCGGTCGGGGGGGGCGCGACCACTCAAAACGTGGCGGTATCAGCCGAGGACCAGCGGCGCTTTTGTCTTTCGGACGAGGAAGTCCTGCAGCTGGCCCGCTGGGGGATGCTCATTGAGGAGCATTACAAAAAGCCGATGGATATCGAGTGGGCCAAGGACGGGCGGGATGGGAATTTGTACATAGTTCAGGCCCGGCCTGAAACCGTTCAATCGCAGAAGAAAAAAAATGTTCTCGAAGAGTATATTTTGCGCTCACGCGGAAAAATTTTGTGCTCCGGCGCGGCGGTAGGGAACAAAATCGGGCAGGGCAGAGCCAATGTCATAAAAGAAGTGGCCAAAATTTCCCAGTTCAAAAAGGGGGAGGTGCTGGTGACGGAGATGACTGATCCGGACTGGGAGCCGATTATGAAAATCGCTTCGGCTATCGTCACCAATTCGGGCGGGCGGACTTCACATGCGGCGATCGTCTCGCGCGAGCTCGGAATTCCCTGTATTGTCGGGACCGGAGGCGCGACAAAAGCAATGAGAAGCGGGGGGAATGTGACCGTGAGCTGCGCCGAAGGCGAAGAAGGTCATGTTTACGAAGGACTTTTGAAGTTTGAGATAAAGACAACCAATCTCAAGGGAATCAAAAAAACGAAAACGAAAATTATGATGAACGTCGGCAATCCGGAGCAGGCTTTTGAGCTTTCTTTCATTCCCAATGACGGGGTGGGGCTGGCCCGCGAAGAATTCATCATCACCGAGTACATCAAAATTCACCCGATGGCACTGGTCCATTTTAAGAAAGTGAAAGACAAAGAGGAAAAAAAGAAAATCAACGAGCTGACGGGGGGCTATCAAAATAAAGAAGAATTTTTCGTGGACAAACTGACCGAGGGAATCGGGCGGATTTGCGCCGCTTTCTGGCCCAAAGACGTGATTGTGAGAATGAGCGACTTCAAAACCAACGAATATGCGACTCTGATCGGCGGAAAAGCGTTCGAGCCGGCCGAGGAGAACCCAATGATCGGATTTCGGGGAGCTTCGAGATATTATGATCCGGATTACAAAGAGGGATTTCGCCTTGAGTGCTTGGCTTTCAAGAAAGTACGGGATGTCATGGGACTTACCAATATGAAAGCGATGATTCCTTTTTGCCGAACGGTCGAGGAAGGAAAAAAAGTTCTCGCTGAAATGGAAAAATATGGCTTGAAACGCGGCGCGAACGGACTCCAAGTCTATGTGATGTGCGAAATTCCCTCCAACGTGATTTTGGCTCGCGAATTTTCCCAGATTTTTGACGGATTTTCCATCGGCTCGAACGATTTGACGCAGCTTACGCTTGGTGTGGACCGAGATAGCGCCAAAGTTTCGCACGTCTATGACGAGCGAAACGAGGCGGTGAAGGAACTCATCCGCCAAGTCATCCAAAAAGCCCACCGGGCGCGGCAAAAAGTCGGCATCTGCGGGCAGGCCCCCTCCGATTTTCTCGATTTCGCCAAATTTTTGGTTGAGGAAAAAATTGATTCCATTTCTTTGAATCCCGACACGGTCATAAAGACGATGGTGGAAATCGGGAAGATGGAGAGGTGAGATTTGGCTAGTCTAGAGACATATTCGGAACGCAAAATGAAATTGTAAGCTGCTCACCATTTATGTATTGGTTGCAGCCATCAACAATAATTATGCTATAGCAATATTATTGTTGATGTTTTATTATCGTGTTATTGTATTATAATTAAGCAATTATTTTTTAAATAAAAAAACAATGAAAACTAAAAGGGAGATTTCCAGAATAGTCCTGGAAGGCTTGTTCTGGACTGGGGCAATTGCCATTGCCTGGAATAATCCATATTTTCTTCATTGTCTGGTTCCGAAACTTGTCCGACATGCCAAATATAAATTGCGAAAAAGGAAAAATATTAAGGCATTTCAGCGATCTTTTTATTATTTGAAGCAACAAGGCTTGATCAATTTTGAATATCGTGGAAAACAAGTTCATATTTCTCTTACCCGGGAAGGCAGAAGAAAAGTGAAAAAATATAACATTGATAATCTTAAAATAACAAAACCAAAGAAATGGGACAAAAAGTGGCGGATATTGATTTTTGATATACAGGACAAGTACAAGATAAGAAGGGAAGCATTGCGAGGAAAATTGAAGGAGCTGGGTTTTTATAAACTGCAAAAGAGCGTCTGGGTTTGTCCGTACGACTTTCAGAGAGAAGTGGAGATCCTGCGCGATTTTTTCAATTTCAATTATAGAGAAATGAGGGTTATCACGGCGAATGAAGTTGAGGCGGGAGAGGAGATCAGATCTTTCTTTAGAGTGTAGTCGCGGAAATATAATTATAAAAACCTAAGTACATTGGAAATGTTGATAGACAATAATTATGCTATAGCATTTTTATTGTCGATGGGGACATAATGAATTTTTATCTGCGTGGCTTGATTTTGGAGGGTGTTTTGAGTAGGCTGAAATGCAGGGAGAGGTCGCATAGTGGTCTAGTGCGCTTGCTTGGAAAGCAAGTATACCGAAAGGTATCGAGGGTTCGACTCCCTCCCTCTCCGAAAATGTAGGAAATAAATTTTTAGCAACAAATATGAAAAAAATTCTTGTCGCGTATTATTCGAAGACCGGGAATACGAAACGAGTGGCCGAGGAGATTGCCTCGGCGCTTGGCGCGGATGTGGAAAGAATTGAAGACAAAAGGAAACGGAGCGGGATATGGGGCTGGATATTGAGTGGACGGGATGGGATGAGGAAAACGAAGACGGAAATCGAAACGTCCGGCAAAAATCCGGCTGATTACGATCTCATAATCGCCGGAAGCCCGATTTGGGGGTGGAACATAGCTCCGGCGGTGCGGACGTATCTTGAAGATAACAAGGAGAAGATAAAAGAATACGCTTTCTTTGTCACTTCTGGAAACACTCCTTCCGAAAAAATCGTCCCGCATGTTGCAGAAATCCTGGGCCGCGAGTCTCTCACCCACACCGGCTTCAACGGAGCGGAACTTAAGGATAAAAAAATTTGTGACAAAAAGATTAAAGAATTTATTAAGTTATTAATAATCTAAAAAATATGGAGACAAAAATCTGCCAGTCCTGCGGGATGCCGATGACGAAGCCCGAGGATTTTGGCACGAATGCCGATGGGAGCCCAAGCAGTGAATACTGCCGCTACTGCTTCCAGAACGGCGAGTTCACGGCCAAAATGGAAATGCCGGAATTCATTGAAATGCAGGTGAAAATTGCGACCGAAAAACTCGGAATGCCGGAAGACAAAGCCCGCCAAATGGCCGAAAGCACCATCCCGAATCTCAAAAGGTGGAAGAAATAAGAATGGTCAGAAAATGGTCCCAAAGAGTGACGGAGGGGAGCAACGCGCTGGATACCCAAGCGGGGGTTTTCACGTGGCGTGATCCGAAAAAAATCGCGAGGTCGCTGATGCGCTCGGCGCTGGCAAGCACCCGGCGCAAAGCCGGGCCGTTCCAATCGGCGATGTCAATGCTCAATTTCTACATCAACCGGGCGGGGAAGAATCTCGACCCGAAGCAGAAGAGAATTTTAGAGAAGGCAAAAGAGGAATTAAGAAAATTGAAAAATGGCTGATTATTACATCGACGTTGTCAACAAAAAGGACGAAGTCATTGGAAAAGAACTCAAGAGTGAAAAACTTTTAAAAGGCTTTATTTCCCGCGTTGTCGCGGTTTATCTTCGCGATTCCGAAGGGAAATTTTTGATGTGCAAACGCGCCGACCACAAGGACGATGCCCCCGGACTTTGGGATCTTGCAGTTTGCGGAAACGTGGAGAGTGGAGAAACATACGAAGAGGCGGCGGCGAGAGAACTGAAAGAGGAGCTTAATATATCTTGTCCGCTGGAACTGCTGGGTAAATTCTATGAGGAAGTCGAAGCAACTAAAGGTGGGATTCTTAAAGTATTCTGCAGTGAATTTTTAGGCCGTTCCGATGAGACACCAAAACTGAACCACGAGCTTTCCGAATTCCGAAAAATGAGTTTTGGAGAAATTGAAGCGGAGCTTGCAACTACTCCCGAAAAATTCTGCCACGGCTTCCGGCTTGATTTCGAGCTGGTGAAGGAAAAATTAAGGGCGTTGTAGTATAATCAGTCAATAGAAGAGAACATGAAGAAGAAAAATTCTTTGCCAAAAAATGCCAAACGCGTTTTCAAAGGCGTGATTTTCGAGGTTTGGCAATGGAAACAGAGAATGTTTGACGGGAGCTTTGAAGTTTTTGAAAAATTGAAAAGAGCCGATACGGTGAATATAATTGCCGTCGTCGGACGAAAAATTTTGGTTCTGCGGCAGGAACAGCCGCATTGGAAAAAATACAGAAATACTTTAGCGGGGGGAAGGGTGGACAAAAAAGAATCGCCCCTTCAGGCGGCCAAAAGAGAGCTTCTGGAGGAGACCGGATACGTCTCAAAAGATTGGGTTTTATGGAAGAAAATGAGTCCCTACAGCAAAATTGACTGGACAATCTACAATTTTATCGCCCGCGAATGCAACAAAATCGAAAAACCGAAGTTTGACGCCGGAGAGAAAATAAGAATCAAACCTATTTCTTTCGACGAACTTCTGAAACTTTCCGATGACCCGGATTTTTATGAAGGGGAACTGAAAAACTCTTTTCTTCGGACTCGCTTCGACAAGAAATATCGAAAGGGTTTTAAGAAGTTATTATTTGGAAAATAGATTGAATCTATGAAACATATCTTCGTCTATATCACTGCTCCGACTAAAAAAGAAGCCGGAAAAATCGCGCGGCATCTCCTTGAAAGACGCTTGATTGGCTGCGCCAATATTTTCCCGATTGAAAGTTTGTATTGGTGGAAGGGGAAAATCGAGAAATCCGGGGAATTTGTCTTGCTAGGCAAGACGAAAGAAAAGAATTACGGGATGATTATAAAAGAAGTAGAGAAACTCCATTCCTATTCCATTCCCTGCGTTGCAAAACTGCCGGTTGATTTCAATGAAAAGTACGGAAAATGGCTGGCGGGAGAGATTGAGAGATGATTTGAATAAATTTCGACTTTCGGCTAGAGTATATTTGACAGATGTCCGATGTTGAGGAAATAAAAAACCGAATAAGCGTCGTGGATTTGGTCGGCGAATATATTCGCTTGGCGAAAGCAGGGAGCAATTGGAAAGCTCTCTGTCCTTTTCATAATGAAAAAACCCCCTCTTTTATGGTTAGCGAAGAGAGGCGCAGTTTTCATTGTTTCGGGTGCGGAAAAGGCGGCGACATTTTCACCTTTGTTATGGAAATGGAAGGAATCGGGTTTCGGGAAGCTTTGGAGCAACTGGCGGCCAAGGCGGGAATTACGCTCAAGAAGTGGGAAGCGAGAGATGAGAAGTTAGAGTCTAACAAAAAGAAATTGTATGAGATTTTAGAGCTGGCGGCGAAGTGGTATGAGAAAAATTTGTGGGAAGGGAAAGGAAAAGAGAAAATTTTGAATTATCTTCGCGGGCGGGGACTCACGGGTGAGACAATCAAGAAATTTCGATTGGGTTATGCTCCCGACGGCTGGAGAAATTTGCTGGAATTTTTGCTCAAGAAAAATTACAAAATCGAGGAAATTGCGAGAACAGGGTTGTTGGTTGAAAAAACTTCTAAAAGCCAAATACTAAATACTAAATACCAAATACCAAATACCAGATATTACGATCGTTTCCGCGATAGAATAATGTTTCCCATTCAGGACATTATGGGGCGGGTGGTCGGATTTTCAGCTCGCATTGCACCGGGAGAAGACGAAAAGATGGCCAAATACATCAACACGCCCCAGACGGAACTTTATGACAAGAGCAAAATTCTCTATGGTCTCAATCTAGCCAAGACCGAGATGAAAAAGCGCGACGAGGCGATTCTGGTGGAGGGGAATATGGATGTCATTGCTTCGCACCAGGCCGGTTTTCCCAACACCATCGCCGTTTCGGGAACGGCGCTTGCACCGGAACAGGTGAAGACCATCAAACGCTATACGGAAAACCTGAAAATCAGCTTTGATATGGACGCGGCCGGTCAGACGGCGGCCAAAAGGAGCCTCAAAATTTGTCTCGAGAACGAATTGGATGTTAAAATAATCCTACTTGAGGGTAAAAAAGACGCGGCCGATGTCATTCGGGAAAATCCAAAAGTCTGGCGAGAGGCAATTGAAAGAGCGCGGGATGTTTTGGACTATTATTTTGAAGACGCCTTTTCCCGCTACGACGCGAAGGTCCCCGCCGACAAGAAAAAAATTGCCCGGGAGCTTCTCAATGTGATGAAAGACGTCGCCAATCCCGTGGAGCAGGCTCATTGGGTGGGAATTCTCTCGAAAAAGCTGGGGACGGACGAGAAAATCTTATTTGAAGTAATCCGGAAAGCGAAATCGAAAGAAAAAAAAGTTGCTCTCCGTCCCCAACAAGAAATTTCCCATACTGGCGCGAGCCCGCTTCGCCATAGCTCCAGCCAGCCTCGCCGAGTCCAGGCGGGCGAGGCGAGCAGTCAATCAATTCTCGCAAAAAGAATAATCGGGGTCCTCGCGGCTTTTCCCAGAGAGTGCCAGCGGGGAATTAAGAAGGCAAGCCTTGAAGATTTTTGGAACGAAAGAGACAGAAAAATTGTTTCAGCCATAAAAGAAAAAGGAGAAAACGCGAGCCTTGAAACGCTTAAGGCTGTTTTTCCTGACTATGAAACGGGAAGGTTTCTTGACGAGGCGGTTTTCGAAGCAGAAGTGGAATTTGGCGGTTCATCAGCCCTTGATCCGGCAGGTGAGCTCAAAGAAAGCCTCAAGCGTTTGAAAGTTGAAAATATCAAGAAAAAAATTGCCGAGATTGCTCAAGACATCAAAGCGGCGGAGAAAAACGGCGACAAAGGAAAAGTCAAGGAGCTGATGGGCGAATTTCAAAATCTTGCTTCAATGCTGGGTCAGATAAGTTAAAAATTAAAAGTTCAAAGTGAAAAGTGAAAAGTTAAGGAGTCGCTCCGCGACAATTATTTATTTCTATGGCAAAAAAGAAGCGAGCTAAAAAAAAGAAGAAAGAGAAGCGGCCCGCCCGCAACGCTTCGCGTAGCAATGCGGGCAAGCGAAAGAAAAAGGCGGTGAGAAAAATAGTGAGGAAAAAGAGAGTGAAAAAGGCTGTTCGAAAGAAAGCTGTCTTGAGAAAAAAATCGCAAGCGAAAAAGCAGAAAAGAAAAAAAGGTGTTCTAAAACTGGCGGAAAAGCCGGTCGCGGTAAAAGAGACTGGCCAGATAGGGGAGCTGTTGCGGGTGGGAAAACAAAGAGGCTTTATCACGGAGGACGAGATTCTTCACGCTATTCCCGAGGTGGAAAAAAATTTGAGTGGACTTGAGGAACTTTATGAAAAACTGGAAGCGTCCGGAGTGAAAATCGTGAGTTCGGACGAGGTGATAAAAGAAGAAGCCAAAAGAGAAGCCGAGATTCAGGAAAAGAAGGTCGAGGACATAGATGTTCCCTTAGATCTCGATGACATTTCTGCCGATTCGGTTCAGATGTATCTTCGCGAGATCGGGCGGGTACCGCTACTGACCGCCGAAGAGGAAGTCCATCTGGCCAAAAGAATCGAAAAGGGGGATCTAGCCGCCAAGCAGAAACTGACGGAAGCCAACCTGCGTCTGGTGGTTTCTATTGCCAAAAAATACGTCGGCCGGAGCGCCAATTTGTCACTTCTGGACCTTATTCAGGAAGGAAACATCGGTTTGTTCCGGGCAGTAGAGAAATTTGATTATCGAAAGGGTTATAAATTTTCCACTTACGCCACTTGGTGGATTCGTCAAGCCATCACGAGGGCTCTGGCCGACCAGTCCCGAACTATCAGAATACCTGTCCACATGGTCGAAACCATAAATAAATATACTCAAGCTACCCGAAGATTGGTTCAAGATCTTGGTCGAGATCCCTTGCCGGAAGAAATCGCGGCTGAAATGGGGATCGAGGTGGAGAAAGTGCGCCACATAATGAAAATATCGCAGGAAACGGTCTCCATCGAAACGCCGGTCGGGGACAGCGAAGACGACAGCATCCTCGGGGATTTTATCGAGGACACGGAGACGATTATGCCCCACCACAGCGCGGCCCGAAAACTCTTGGCCGATCATATGGAAGTGGTCCTCAAGGATCTCACTCCCCGCGAGCAGAAAATTCTCAAAATCCGGTTCGGTCTTGAAGACGGCGTGACGCACACGCTCGAAGAAGTCGGGCACGAGTTCGGGGTGACGCGCGAACGCATCCGCCAGATCGAAGCCAAGGCTCTGGAAAAAATCCGCCAGTCGGGCCTGGCGGGGAAATTGAAGGACTATTGAGCCATGTAACACAAAACATATAACATATAACATAAGAAAAACGGCCTAGTTGCGGCCGTTTTTCCAATAAATTTACGAATTGATTTTATAGAAGTTCACGCCGACGTCGGAGATCCATTTGCGGACGTTTTCTGCTCCATGGCCAGCGCAGGACGAGCCGCATTTCCAGCCGATCATTTGAGCGGGAGTTTTCACGCCGCGCGCGACCAGCTTTTCGATTTTTCCGCCTACGGCATCAACGGCCTCGTCAGGAGAGGAAAAACAAGTGTATCCCCCGGCAACCGTTTTCCCGCCGCCTTTGAATCCCCAGTAGTTATAGCAGTCCCGTCCGCCCTTTTTAGGAGAATAGACTCCGAACTTGCTTTCCTTCATTGCGATTCCGACGATGAAAGCGGCCACTGGTCGCGGCTTTTCGGAAATTGAGTCAACCATTGCAGCCATTGGAGTATTTTTCACGATTTTGGAAACGTCTTCCTTGAGATCATTTTTGTCCCCGCCGGATTCGTTCTCGGCGAGAATTTTTTTATACTCCTCATTTTCGGACGAGCAGATTTTTCCGGGCTGATTTGTAAGGTTTGTCCCGATGAGTTTTACTTTGTAATTATCTTCAACCGGAAGGTTGTTGGACGGGTCAGTGGTTTTCGAAAAAGCGGTTTTGGAAACAAAAACCAACACGAGAAGAATAGCCGCGATTAAAATCGGCAGATATATTTCCTGCTTTTTAGATATATGAATCTTTAAATTGTTTTTTATCAAAAGATATAGATTTTTTGTTTTTTCCCAGTTTTTTTCAACTGAAACTTTCAATTTCTCAAACTGGGAGACAATTTGGCGATATTTGCATTCGTACTTAATATCGCAATTTATGCAGTTTTCTTTTTGAAAAGGTACCGAATTAACCCCCCCTAGATAAGCGGACTTATCCAGGATACGCATTAGGCAGATTTTCAAAAATTACCTTAGGCTAAAAGGACTATTTGAGCCGCTTTTAGCTTGCAGTCCCCGCAAAATGTTTCACTATTGTGAAACATCGCGGGGCAAGCAACAAAAAAAGAATAGCACCATAGCTATTCCATATCATTGCTGACGAGGGTTATGCTAGCAGAAGAGAGTTTTTGCGTCAAGAGGCATTTTTCAGAATCAGATATTTGGCTTATTTAAGCCAATCTACGAGTTTATTTTGTGAAAATAAATCCCCACATCGGCGATCCATTTGCGCACGTTTTCGGGGTTGTCCCAGGAGCATGTTCGACCGCATTTCCAGCTTATCATCTGGGCGGGATTCGAAATTCCCCGGGCCACGAGCGAATTTATCTTTTTTCCGACTACCTGAATAGCGTGCTCGGGGGAGTTGAAGCAGGAGTATCCGGAAGCAGTCGTGTTTTCCCGGCCTTTGTAGCCCCAGTAGTTGTAGCAATCCCGTCCGCTGCTGTGGGGAGCGTAAAGACCAAACTTACTTTCTTTCATCGCGATCCCGACGATAAAGGCGGCGACGATGCGGGGCTGTTTGGCGATGTAGGGAGCCATCGCCTCCATCGGCCGGCCTTTTATGTAGCGCAAGATCTCGGCTTCGAATTCTTCCGCTCTGGCTTCTTCGATTTTTCCGAGAAGATTCATAATAATTTCCTCATCAGCCAGCTCAAGCGAATCGGTTGATTCTTCCAGGTTCCCGATTTTCTCGTCCGTCGCGCCGGCGACTTGGCCGAGTGTTTCATTTCCTGCGTTTTGTGATTGGGCGACGGCATTCCGGCCGTATTGGTTTTGAAAATATAGGGAAGAAGAAAACACAATGAGCGAGACGATAACCAGAGCAGCATAAACTTTCCGGTTGCCCAACATAAAAAGGGAAAAAACAGATCTTCTCTTCCAGTTTCCAAGGTCGGCGCTTTCCAAATTTTTTATATTTCCTCTCAATCCATCGAGGGTATTGAGTTTGCGAATTTCGTATTTCGCGTGGCAGCCCCTTTTTATCCGGGCGCTTTTGTCACAATGTTGAAAAAAGCCGTCCGGCAGGCCCTGCTCAAAATATTCCCGGCGTCCGTCGGGATAAATAGCCGTCACCCCCAAGGGATTGTTTTTTATTTTCCGGATGTATTCGCGAGCCTTTTCGCGGCTCGGAAAAGTGTAATTTAACTGGGGACGATTTCTGAAGTCAACAAGACAGAACATTAAGTGATAGTTTGTAATTATGGTCTGTAATTATATTACTCCAGTCTGAGCGAGGTAGCAAGTCTTGAAATACCTAAATTCTAATATCCAATACCCAATAAAAATCCTAATGTCAAAATCCGAATACGAAAATTTTTAATTTCAAATTTTTGATTTTTGTTAGAAATTGGTTATTGGTTATTGGGATTTTGAGAGTAGCTGCGGCAATGCAGTACTCGCTTATTATTTAGATAAAACAAGAATTCTTCTACTTCCGAGATGGATGTCTTTTTCGTTCCAGTCATGCATATTTTTCATAATCACTTCTTTCCGGTATGTGTATGAATTGCCTTTTCTGGTTCCGACGTCATTGGTGATGAAATTTTGGCTGTCGTAGCCTTTGATGACGAGCATATGATAGACCGGTCCCGGCGGAGTGAAGTTGGGATTTCCAATATCGCGGCCGGAAAGGGGAACAATAACCGGGTTTCCCGCCTCCGCCGAGGCTCCGGCGGACAAGCCCGCGGCGATTTCAGCCTCAATTTGTTCGATGGTTGGATTTTCTATAATCTTGCTTTTTATCTTCCCTTCAAAATAGGTGTCCACAAATTTTTTTGTTTGGGCAATAGTCGTGCTTTTCCACTCGCCAATTTCTTTTTTTTCGGCAGGCTGCATTTTTTGCAGTTCGGCTTCGAATTGCTCTTTGGTTAGTTTTTTCCCCTCGAGATAAAGCGTGGCGTTCAGGATCGAAGCCTCCTCGCACATATCTTCATGAAAAGCGTCCCATTTAGAGAGGGGGGCTTGGGAATAAAAAGGGATATCAAGAAGGAATTTTTCGGGGATTTTGAGAGCATTATTTTCTTCGACCGGCTCCGCGCTCTTTTCATACGCTTGGTTTTCTGTTCCAGGACTTTTCGCCTCTTCTTGTTGGTTTTGGTTGACTTGATTGTTTTCAGCGGGCGATTTTGAGGGTTCCGGATCTGCTTTTTTTCGGAAAAACAGAAAATACCCGGCTAGCAAAACCCCGGTTACTAGGAGAACTATAAGTAGTTTTTTAATCCCTTTTCGCATTTGGGTACTATTGTAACATTAGCAGTTGAGATAATAAAAACAACCCCGACGCAATGTCGGGGCTGTTTTGGAGTTCGGTTTAGTATCGGTCTTGCCGACCGCCGCCGAATCCGCGGCCTCCGCCGCCAAAACTTCGGCGTCGGTTGCGGTTGCAGGGCTGGCAGTAAAGCCGGCCGTAGGTTCCGTCGTCTCGCTTGGTAGGCTCGAACGGCAGTTCCGTGATGTCCGCTCCGCACTCGGCGCACTTGAGTCCCAGAGCCGAGACGTCATGCATCTGGCGCTGGGGTCTGTTTTGATAGTCCATTCTTGGTTCGCCTAATTTATTAAGGTAGTTTCTCGATAACTAGGCGAACGACTTTGTATTATCCCGAACGATATATTGACTATATTTCCTGGATACTCGCCTAAATGACTCGATAACTGAATAGGATAGTAGCATTTACAGACATTTTTGTCAATATTCGGATTATTTGCGATTATTTCAGCCGAATGCTAGCTTAATTTTTGGGGGGCTATGAGGTCGCTCCTTTAAAATTGAAAAATAAATGCTTTGAGGATAAAAAGGGAGATTTGCCATGAAAAAGATTTATCCGAATGTTTTGGTGTTTGCCTGCGGCGAGCCGGAATGGGGTGAAGGTGGATCGGGTTTTGAGGCGATGGTGAGAGCGACACGGGCCAATCCGCCGGTTCTTAAAGCGTGGATATCCGGTGTAATTTCAGACCATTGTGGTGGAGGTATCGCTGAAAAGGCAGAAAGATACAGGATTGATTTTATGTGTTGGGAGAGGCCATTTAAAGCCAAGGGCTATCAAAACTTCGTGAAGTATTATAACGCGGATTTCGTGATGCTCTCCGGCTGGGATTGGCCTGTGGATGGATTGGATACGGAGCGAGTGATTAATATTCATCCGGCTCCCTTGAATTATTCTGATCCGGCTCTCCATTTTGGTGGCAAGGGATTTCACGGGCTCCGTGTCCATGAAAAAGTCCTGGAGGCTTTCAGGAAAGGCCTGATCAGCCGGACGGAAGTCACAATGCACTTCGTCCCGCCTTACGAAAAGAGCGGTTATGACACCGGGCCGATTATCTGCCGAATTCCGGTAGAACCTTTTCTTGATGACACACCTGTGGTTCTGCAGGACCGGGTCAAGACGGTTGAGCACTATTGGCAATCGCGGGTTCTGGATCATGTGGTTCACGGTCGGGTGAGGTTGGTAAATGGTCGAGTTGAGTATGAGACCGAAGAACTGAAACGCCAGCTGATGCCGGCGGTGTGAACGAATTCAAATCCCAAAAGGGAAAGGAAGGTGAGAAGATGAGTCAGATATTGAACTTGTATTGCTCGCGGGTCAGCGATGATCCAGTTGCCAACCTTTTGTATCAGGAACTTGCGCCTCTCTATCCCGCTTTGCAAGGCGTGAGAATTGAGCGGGTTTTAAGGGTTGAGCGCAAATCAATCGGATTGGATGAAACGCGTCAGCTAATGCGGCTGTTTGCCTATCCGGGCGCTGATCGGGCAACACTCACCACCATTTTCAATGGAAACGAAGGAGTGGTGCGTGAGATTGGCTATCAGCGTGGCTGGACCGATCCGGAATTACCCTCAATCATGCATGCCTGCAGCGCGTTGAACATTCAGCGCCTCAAATGGGCGCGGCTCTCGACCCGATATCTTTTTCGGGGCATCAATGACGCCGTGGCTGATGAGATTGCCGAAAAATATCTCTACAACCCGCAAAGCCAAATGATTATCCCGGTGGGGTTTCAATGGGATACCCTGATGCCGCAGGGAGATCGCCAACCCGAAATCTGGATTGACGTCGCCAATATGTCCTTTGGGGAGTTGCTGAAACTTTCCGAGGACTGGCGGATTTTCCTCAAGGAATACCAGTGGGTCAAGATTCAGGCTTACTACCGGAAAAAAGGCCGCAAAGCAAGTAAAACTGAAATTGAAAAAATCGCGGCTGCGTTCGGCGATCACTGCGCTCACACGACCCTGCTTTCACTGGGCCTGCTTCAGGATTTGAAGCGGACGACGGAAGCCGCCCGGCATCCCCTGATTGTTTCCTGCTTCAAGGATAATTCCGGGGTTTTTAAGTTCTATGGCGGGTGGTCCATCGGCGCCAAAGGCGAGACCCATATCAGCCCTTGGCTTCTGGATGCTATTATGGCTATCTTGACTCTGCACGGCGGAGTTGAAAGAGATGGCAAGGGGACTGGTCTCGGCGGCTGGCCGATTCTAGGGTCAGCCATTTTTGGCACCCGTGACCCGAGAATAGGATGGGAAAATCTATTCGGGACCATTCATCCCAAGACCTTGGTCCGCGGAGCCATCCAAGCCACTCGGGACTACTGCAATCCCATGGGTATCTCTATGGGCTGGTCGCAGTTTGTTGTCCACCCCAGAAACGTGAAAGCTTTTTCACTTGGGCACTGCATTAGCCTGATCCCGACTAAATACGCACAAAAAGGAATCCCAAACGAAGGGGACTACTATGTGCTTTTCGGGGGATACACCGGCCGCGATGGTCTTCATGGAGCCGTGGTAAGTGGTGATTCCGCTTCTCAAATTACTCTGAAAGCGGACAAGGCTCATGTTCAACTGGGTTTTCCGATCGTCCAACGGACCTTCATGGAAGTAATTCCCATTCTGCGTGACGAGGGGTGCGTATCTGCCATAACTGATCTTGGGGCTGCTGGAATTTCCTGCAGCGCCGGTGAAAAAGGTTCCAAGGTGAGAAAAAGGCAGGAAGACGTAATTACTAGCGGACTCTGGCTGAATCTTGCCTGGGTTCCGCTGAAATCTGCCGATATGGACAATTGGGAGATTTATCTCTCTGAATCCCAAGAGCGCATGACCATTGCCATCCGCAGAGACAAGCTCGCAAGAGCCCTTAAAATCTTCGAGGATTATGGCGTGCAGTATGCAGTGATCGGCGTGTTCACCAGCTCAGGGTCCTGCCAGGTTGTCTATAATCCGGATATTGACCACGAAGCTTGGATTGCCGATCCGAAGCCGGTTATGGAACCGGAAACAATCGCGGTTGATCTGGAATATTCTTTTCTTGAAGATATTCCGCTTCCGCACATTGAGGTGAAAGAGCCGGTTAGAGAACTCAAGTCCTTTGTCCCGGCTTTGCCCAGCTCCGGTGACGCAGAATGCCATGAGTTTTGGAAAGACATCATTACCCGATTCCTCGGCCACTACAACATTTGCGATCAGGTTATCGCCAAGCGGCAGTTTGACATGACCGTCCAAAGGCGTACCTATCGTATGTACGTGGGCGGACGAGACCAAAGAATGCCGGATGACCTGACAATTATGGCGCCGATTTACGGCAAACCTTACGCTCTAGGCGTATCCAATCTGCTCAACCAACTCTACGGCGAGATCGATCCGGCTCTGCAGGGGCAGTTGGCGTACTCGCAGTCTATTATGAAACTGGTGGCGGCGGGTTTTAATCCGGCGGAGATGGCAACTTGCGTCAATGTCTATACGCCGCGTGTCACCGATTCGCCGGAAAATGCCTGGAATCTGGTGCAACTCATCCGCCATGGCTATCTCCACGCCGAGAAAAAACTGCGCGTCTACGTGATTTCCGGAAAGGACAGCTCAAGCGGCACAATTTATCTTTTGGATGTGCGCTATGACGCGCCTCTCACGATCAATGTTCTGGCTATCGGAAGACTGCCGGACGTGCGCCGCACGATTCCGAAGCCATTCACAAAGCCGGGGGATTCGATTTTCCTGTTCAGACCCGGCTTGGTTTCAGACGGACTCGGTGGTTCCATCTTTTTCGATATGTTGGGACAAAAAGGCAACAAGTTGCCAATCGTTGACCTCGATGAACAACTGCGAGGAATGAATCTTTTTCACAAAGCCTGCAGAAAAACGGAAGATCTCACGGGAGTTATTCATTCCTCAAGTTCCATCGCGGATGGCGGGATCATGCGTCGGCTGTTCGAGATGGGCTACGGCAATAACCTCGGCTGCAGCATTTCCCTGCCGATTTCTCCGGAGCTTCTGTTTTCCGAAGCTCCGGGTATCATTTTCGCCACAGAAAAACATGAATGGGTGGCGAATTTACCCAAGGAGTCCTGGCAACATCTCGGTCATGTGACGGATGAACCGATAATTGCCGCCGAACGTGATGGCAAAAAACTTTTCAGTGCCACAATCAATGACCTGTCCCAAGAATGGGGCAAGACCTTCAGGGAGGCGATCCATGCGTAAACCCTTTGTGCATATTCTTTGGTACCCAGGGGTGAATTGCCACCACGAGACCAAATACGCATTCGAAAAAGTTGGCGCCAGAGCAAAAATCCTCACCATCTATCAGCATATGAAAAGAAAGGTGAGGATTCAGGACTGCGACATCCTGGTGCTGGCCGGCGGTTTCGGCTGGGGCGATCACATCCGAGCTGGCGTTATTGCCGCCATTGATTTCATCTACAGGTTCGCTGAAGTATTTCAGCTCATGTTGGACCAGGACAAACCGATTGCCGGTATATGCAACGGATTTCAAGCAATCGCCGGCGCTGGTCTTCTAGACCGCAACCTCGGAAATCCGACTCTACTTCTGGACAGGAATCTTTCAGGGACTTACGAACACATGTATGTCCAGGTTTTCATGCACCATCACCCCGGTTGCATTTGGACTGAAGGGCTGGATGGAATGGAATTCAAGGATATCGTTGCTTTTGGAGAAGGCAGAAAAGTAATCCTAGTTCCCGAGGGCGAATATTCATGGAAAGTGGCCGCGACCTATGGCAGCTTGGAGGGCAAGTCCGGTTATCCAGATAGCCCTTGCGGGGATCCGGTGGCGGGGATCTGCAACAGGAATATCTTCGGCTGGTTCCCGCATCAGGAACGGCGCATGGACGACATATTCCCTGTGTTTGAGAATGGCGTCCGTGCCGTTCGCTAACGGCGTGGAACAATCATCTCCGCGCGAAACATCGCATGCGTGAAACAATTTACCCCCGCCCGGGCTTGGAGGAGCCTGCGGCGGGGATTTTTCTTGCCTAAAACAGGCATATTTGTTAGTGTGAAACCAAGAAACAAGGAGGGCTCGGAGGGCCTTCTTTTAAAACTTATTTAAACTTTACGAGGTGACGGGTATGACTAGTGAGTATGCGCAGGCTGGTGTGGATTATACCAAGATCGGGCCCTTCAAAAGGGCAATGGTCGAGGTTGGTAAAAAAACTTTAACTTTCCCAAACCGTCGCGGAGTCTACATCAACGATAAAGTCATGCATGCCCACGGTGGCAACTTCGAGTACAGGGGTAGTTTGCCTCACTCCTGGTGTCAGACCCAGGAGGGCCTAGGCAACAAAAATTGGATCGCGGAATGGATGTATCAGTTTTCGGGGACCGGCAGAACCTACTATGAAGGTATTGGCATTGATGCTGCTCTCATGGCGGTGAATGATGTTATCGCACAGGGTGCATTACCTGTGGTTTATACCGATGAGGTGGCTGCCGGTGACAGTGACTGGTTTGAAGATGAAGCGAGGGCTAAAGATCTTGCAAAAGGTTATTACGAGGTTTGCAAGCTGGCAGGAATGGCTCTGCCAGCGGGTGAATCCCCATCCCTTCGCTACTTAATCAAAGCGGAACCCCCGGTTAAGAGTGCACCGTCTCTTAGCGGATGTGCTACTGGGATTATTGCGCCAGCTAACCGGCTGATTACCGGGGAAAAGCTTCAGCCCGGTGATCGAATCATCGCAGTTATGTCCTCCGGTTGGCACGCTAACGGCGCATCGCTTATAATCAAGCGCGCCATGAGTCTTCCGGAGAAATTTATGACTAAACTGCCCAATGGCCGGACACTCGGCGAGGAAGCCCTGATCCCCACGATGTCCTATGTCGCCCTGGTCGAGGCCCTGCAGGCAGTTGAAGGGTTGAGGATACATGCTTTGCTGCCAGGCACCGGCAGTGGTGTGAGCAAGATCGCTTTCGATCATCGGCCGTATACTTATCGCATTCACACCTGGCTGGCGCCGGACCAAATTCCGCTTATTATGCAGTTCATGCGCGGAATCGGCGTCTCATACAAGGACTGCCTGACCACCTTCAACTGGGGTGTAGGCTACTATGTCTTCGTCCCGGAAGATTCGGTGGGCAGCACACTTCTGATAGGCAAAACCGCGGGCTATGTCATTTGGGAAGCCGGGATCGTCGAGGAAGGCGAACGGAAAGTAATCTTTGAACCTCCTGGACATGAGCGGATTATTCTATCACCTCCCGAAGAATAACAGGGAGATGGATAAACTGCCGAAATTTTACAGGGCTTCCCGCTGTGTGCGGGCGGCCCTATTTTTTTACCAATTAAAAAATCCTATCATATATTAATATATGATAGGATTATATTTTGCAGATTTTGCTAGATAAGAAAGTTATCTTTTCAGCACCAACGCGATTTCGTTGCATTGGTAGCGTCCATTTCGGAAGCGGTTTTTGGGACAATTCTGGCACTCTTCAATGACTTTCGCCGAAAACATCTGAAGTCCGGTTGGACGGAAACCAAGAGGGCGGAAATACTTTTTATCGAGCGGCGGAACGGTAAGCGCGAAAATATTCCGGACACTCTTTTTTTTCTTCAGGTTTTTGATAAGCGCAAGAAGAATTTTTTTGGCGATTCCTTTTCTCCGATGTTTTTCCGCGACTATCCAAGCGATTATTTCCGCGTCGCGCCCCCACATCCTTGCTCCGCAACAGCCGACGATTTCCCCGCGCGAATTTTCCGCCACCCAAAAATTGCCGATCATTTTGGTGATTTCGCGCGGACTTCGGTCCAATGTGTCCGGATATTTTTTAGTGAGTCGGCTGATGGCTGCCCGGTCAGCCTTTTTCGCTTTGCGGATTTTAATATTGCTCATTCAATAGAATACTTGATAAATTAGAACCTTTGCGCTACCTTATATCCACTTCTTTACCAATCTATAACAGCTTCGGGCTGAAGACAAGGGGGCATCAGGATGAAACAAGAAAGAAAAAACGCACTTGTGAAGATTTCGGGCGATTTAATATCCAGGCCGGAGGTGATTGAATGGATTCGATCGCTCACTAAGACCCATTATACAGTCATCTGTGTCGGCGGGGGCAGCCAAATCAATGAGGAATTCAGACGCAGAGGAATCAAGATTGATTTCGGTCCTCTTGGGAGAAAGACCAAAACCCTTGAAGAAAGACAATTAGCCAGAGATATTCTTGAACTGAATCAACGGGACGTTCAAAATCTCTTGGCCGAAAATGGCATCATGGCTGTAGTGATGATCCCCGTGGTGGATATCGCTACAGTTTTGTGTCATGTCAACGGGGATATCTATGTCAAGATGGCGTATCTCGGCTTCCATGATCTCTACGTCCTGACTTTCGAAAGCCGAAAGGCCGCCAAGGAGAAAGTTTTCGAAGGGCTTCACAGAGTGCGAGTAGTTGGCTTTCCTGACAAACTGATTTAACTTCGAGAGAAGAAAAACCATCCCCGGAGAGGGGTGAAATTCTCTTAAGGAGGCAGTTATGTTCAAAACTTGGAGAGATTATGTCGGCAAAACCATCGCGGTTTTGGTATCTGGCGGACTGGATAGCACGTCGATCATCGCATGGCTGACCGAAAAGGGTATCCGCGTCGTCGCCATCACGGTGAATTTTGCCCAGCCGGATGAAACGGACATCTCGGCTATCCCCGAGCGGATGAAGGTAGCGGGAGCCGTTGAAGCCTATCTGGTAGACGGCCGGGAAAAGCTTGCCGAGTACATGCTCCTGGTAGTCCAAGGACTGGCTTATTACGATGGTCGTTATCTGAATACGACTGGCATAGCGCGCATGGCCGCGGTAAAAATCGCACTCGAAAAGATCCGCGAGCTGGGCGTTGACGCTGTCTCTCACGGAGCCACGGGAAAAGGCAATGATCAGATCCGCTTCGAGCTTGCACTTGCCATGCTGGCGCCGGATCTCGAGATGTACGTCCCCTGGCGGGATCCCGACTTCGTCGCGGAACTCGGCGGACGCAAACAGATGATCGAGTATTGCAACAGCCGTGGACTGGTTATCACGGCGACCGAGGACAGCCCCTATTCAACCGACGCGTGTTTTCCTGGACTCACCCATGAAGCGGGTGTGCTGGAGTCCACGATGACCGGGACTTTACGTGTCGAATTTTTGATGGGAAATAACGTTATCGATGCGCCTGACGCCGGCGAACGGGTAAAAATTGAGTTCGCCAAGGGTCGACCCGTCAAGGTGAACGACGTGGCAATGGATCTCGTGGACATTTTCTTGACCTTGAATGCTATCGCCGGGAAGCACGGCGTCGGCATCGGCATCGACCAAGTGGAGAATCGCGTCGTCGGCATGAAGTGCCGGGGCGTTTACGAATCACCGGCTGCAACAGTCCTGGCGGAAGCCTACCAGAAACAAATTGAGATGGACATAGACGCCGATCGCCGCCTGTATTTCGATTTTACTTCCCGGATGTTTTCCCGGGTGGTCTATAGCGGCCAATTCTTTGGTCCTCTGTCCCAGGACCTGCAGGCGGTAATCAAAAGCGTGGCACGCCATATCAACGGCTACGTCATCTTCTTGCTTTACAAGGGCAACTGCATTGTTGAGAAGATTGATGGGGGGCCCAATTGTCTTTATTGCCCGGAAAAGGCCAGCATGGAAAAGTCCCAAGAGCACCTACACATCTGGTCACGAGGCCTCGTGGCTTGGCAGGCGAGCAACGCGAGAGCACTCGCGGCTGCCGGCCAGGTTGCCGAACCCTAATTTCCCCCGAAGGATCTTCCCGGAAACGGGAAGTTCCTCCGGGGCTTTTTTATTTTGAACGGGGAAGAATTACATCGACAATAATTATGCTATAGCAATTTTATTGTTGATCAGTTATTTGTGCCTGGGGATTTTCTTTTTGAGTTCACAATTATAATCCCCAAGATTATTATTGCAGTTGAAAACCACTGCCCAATGGTAAGCGAGAAAAAAAACCACCCATTGTCCGGCTGGCGGAAGAATTCGGAAACAAATCTGGCTATTCCATAACCTATTAAATAAAAAGAAGTGAGATATCCGACCGGAAATCTATATTTCCTTATACTCCACAAAATCACAAAAAGAAAAATTCCTTCGAGAAACGCTTCGTATAATTGCGAGGGATGCCGGAGCTGGCCGGAAAAATCGGCCGGGAAATACATTCCCCAAGAAACATTCGTTGCCCGCCCGTATAATTCACCGTTCAAAAAATTCCCGATCCGGCCGAAAGTGAAAGCCAGTGGAACGGCGGGAGCGAACAAATCCGAAAATTCTAAAATTTCATGTTTTTTAAGGTTTAGCCTTAAAAATGAAAAGATTACGAAAGTAACAGTTAATCCAATGAGTCCTCCAAAATAGCTCATTCCATAAATTCCAATATATTGCCAGTGGTTATAAATATCAAAGGGTAAGAATATTTCCAGTGGATTATTTTTGAAGTAACTCCAGTCATAAATGAAAACATCCCCCAGCCGCGCGCCGAGCAATAATCCTAGAATTCCCCACGGAAAAAATTCCTGAACGGTCTCAAAAGAAATCTCCAACTTTTCCGTCCGAATCCGGTAGCGGACCAGAAAATAGACAATCGCGAAAGCAACCAAGTACATAATCCCGTACCAGGAAATTTCAATCCGGCCGAGATGAAAGGCAATTGGATTAATTTTTTCGGGCAAGTGCTGCCAAAATTGAAGCATATATAAAGTATAATGTATAAAGTGTTTAGTTTCTAGATTTTTTTATAGGGAAATTTTGAGGTAAAATACAAGTAAGAAGAGACCTCCTCTTGACATATCCGCGCGAGTTAGTTATCATATCCCGTTCTTTTATTCAGGAACTTGAGGAGAGTGACGGCCAGCCGCTTATGCTCATCAGCGGCCATTCAGCAAAGTCGCTCCTTGAGGAGAGAAATCGCCGTGCCCGATTGCCATTCTTGGCAAAAACGGAGGAGCTTCGCCATCGGGGCGAAGTAGCCGTTCCCAAATGGATCGCGTCAAAGAAGTTCTCCCTTTGACCTCCTGGGAGATTGAACGCTAAGGTACGGCATTTCTCGGCCGCAGAGTGAACGAGGAATTTTTTGGAGGCCCCACTCTCGGGAGCTCTTGCGGTTTGGGGATATGCCGATCTAGCGCGGCGTATCCCCTTTTTCATTTGAAAAATCCGGCGGGGTGGGATAGGATAAGAGCAAGACCGCCAAGTTAAGGAGGAAAAGGAGGATGCATACCGCGGGACTCGGCCAGGGGTTGCCAAGATGCAAATGGACCGTGAAAACTAATGCAGCCCTAGAGGAAATGTTTGAACTCATTTCCGCTTTTGGGGATATGCAAAGGCATATTTCCAGGGTAAAGGATTCCGTGAAGAAGCTCTTTCATAGAGAATTTGCTCGGCTTCTTCACGAGAATGTAGTCTGTTGGCTTCCCACCGAAAGGGAACGCAACGATGCAAATTGGAAAACAGGGTATCTCTTCACCAGTGCTCCAAGATTTGAGGAGTACAGGGCCGAAAACCTTTCCAGGCGCTATTTTTTTCTCAAAGCCCACCACCGGGCAAGGCGAATGAAGCACGGCCTTCCGCCGCTTATGCCCGCGGGAATCGGAGTGCAGTTTCTGGATCACGTCGAGCATTTTAATTTAATCCTCCTGCACCTTCTCCGGTTTTCTCCGGAAACTCGGGAGCATATCTTTCGTGGCGTGAAGGCAGTTCCTTATTTGCTGAATCGCTATTTAGGTGACGACATTTGGCAGCATTTCAGGGATAGCGCCTCCAGCTTGCCTCGGCCTCCGTACGGTGCGATGAGATGGTAAAAAGATTCCGGTTTGAGCCAACCTCATCAAAAAGCTCCCGAACAAATCTTGTGAGAAAAGAAATGATTGTTATTCCATAAGACCGCAAAGGAGTGATTTATGTCCAAGAGGAGGAGAGGAGCAAGACCGACCAAGGGAGTTAAATCCAAGAAAAATACTTGGAAGAGAACCTGCGGTAGGTGCGGGAAAGGCCTAAGCAAGTCACGGCAAAGGCAGGGGAGAAAGCTGTGCAATGCCTGTGAACCGGGCCGTCCGTAGTATCAATCCGGGCATTACTGATCAGAAGGGGGTGATGAGATTATGCCGATAATTCGGTATAACTCCAGGGTGTTGTCGCCTTGGAGAATTGCGGAAATACTGGGCGCAACTGTCCAGCTTGCGCCTGGTCCCTGGCCGCAATTTTATCGGGATGGAAAACCCATCGGGTATCTCCATCGGGAGGGGCTCTTTCAGGATTTTGTGGGGCTGCTTTGTCTGGTGGAAAAGGAGAGCGTCCCCAAGGAGTTCCAAGATGAATTGTTCCTTTTCTAAAGTCTCGAATATTATTGGATTCTTCGATGGCAGAGGCCGCAAGCCCCTGCCTTTTTTTGTCGAGAAAAAAAGCGGTTTGGGATAGGATAGGGACAAAAGTTCGAGGAGGATTGGATATGGAAAGAGAATTTCTTTTCAATCCCTGGGCATGGTTCGTTAATATTGAATTTTTCATTGGGAATTACCCTCTTGCCGTTTCCGAGGATTATTCCTTTTTCCCCAGCTTCCAAGAAGCTAATGAGTGGTCTAACAAATTTCTGGAAACTTTAGGCGAATTGGCGCTCGAGCTGGACATAGAGCTCGAGGTTTTGGAAAGTGACTTAAATGGCTATGATTTGGGGGATAGATATTCCCTAATGACGACGAGCCCTGAAGCCGCCGCCCGCGAATTTTTTAGTGATGGAATGCGTAGCTTCCTAAAACTAAGAAATACCAACGGAGGAAGAATCTTTGAATGAGCCCCAGCACGACCGGGGCTTTTTCATTTGAAAAATCCGGCGGGGTGGGGTAGGATAGGGGAAAGGAAGTACTTACTTTAATACTTACTTTGGTACGTACCTATGAAACTCAAAGACAAAAACATAAGAAAGATAACACGGATAGGAAAAACCAGCCTCGCCGTCACGATTCCGATTGAAATCGTCCGCGCTCTCGGCTGGCGGGAAAAACAACGCGTCAAAATAAGGCGGATTAAAGGGGGATTTGTAGTTCGAGATCACAGAAACAAATGAACCAGGAAGCGTTAAAGAAAAAATCACGCTTTTTCCCGGAGGGTTTCAAAGCGTGAAGAATTACGATTATTCGGGGAGAGAAAGGCAATTTTTTCTGCGATGAAGAAGCAGTGAGAATTATTAGGGAGAATAATATCAAGCTAATCAAAGTCAACGCCGGACACGACTGGAACGAAAACATCGCGGAGGTGGTGAGGAAGGATATTGGCAGTTAAATTTTAAACATCAGAAATTTTGAAAACCGCGGGGGAGAATAAAAATCCTGCTCAACAATACTTAGCATTTTCCCACGGCCGTATGAAAATGCTGAATTGAACCGACTGAAAGTACGGATCATAAAAACAGAAAAATTCTACGGCCGTAGAATTTTGCCAAATTTCAGAAACCGGAGGGGAATAATATTTATCTAATTAAGTAACCAACATTTATGCTCACGAAAAAAGAAAAAGATTTGATAAAGCGGGCGAAGTCATTATTGGGAACAAAGAAAGTCAGAGGCGGAGTTATAAAAGAAGTTGGCTGTGCTTTGATGACTGAAAAAGGCAAAATATTTGAAGGCGTCAGCCTGGATTTGTACTGCGGCATTGGTTTTTGTGCGGAGCATTCGGCTATTGCCGCGATGGTAACGCATACCAGTGAGACACACGTAAAAACTATAGTTGCTGTTTTTGGCAAATCTGTAATACCCCCGTGCGGACGTTGTAGGGAATTGATGAGTCTGATTGACAAAAGAAATCTTGAAACAGAGGTGATAATTTCGGATAATAAAAAGATAAAGTTAGAGAAACTTTTGCCATTTACCTGGAACGGATAGAACCAACCAGCCCGGGGAATTTTGAAACCCGCGGGGGATTCCAACATTTTATTCTATCGTTAACATTCTCGCATGCCACTACCCAAAGACGTTTACGCCAATTGCGACGTCCTTGACAGCATCCCGAAGCCAAATGCAGAAAATTGGCTCAAAGAAATAGAACTTCTGGCGGCCGAGCTTCCTCGGAACGCGAGTGTTTTGCAGGTCGGGAGCGGAAATGGCGCAAGAGCCCTTCGCCTGCTTGAGGCGCGCCCGGACTTGAAACTCACGGGGCTTGAAATTGACGCGGACTTAGTGGATGTCGCGGAACAAAAGGTTAAAGAGAAAAATGTCGGTATAAATTTCGTCCAAGGTAATATTGTCAGCCCGCCGTCTCTTTCCCATTTTGATTATGTCATCTGTCTCAACAACACTTTGGGCTATATTCCGAAACAGCGAAAAGCTGTCGAAAACATGAAAAAACTCGGCAATATTGTCATCATTTCTGTTTACGGGGAGAAATTTGATGATGATTTGGCTAGGAAGTATTTCAGGTCAATTAATCTAGAAATTGACCATATGGAGGGCAACCAATTTATAATGAAAAATTTTTCAAGCGTAAAGCGGTATTCTAAAGGAGAAATTGCTTCTTGGGGAGGAAAAGTTACCGAAACGCCGATAGGGTATTTTTGCGTGCTGGGTTGAAGAATAGAAATTCCAAAAACCGCGGGGAAGTAAAAACAAAAAAATGATTCCGTATCAAACAAAATTGAAAAAATTGCCAGGCACGAATTTAGCTGAAGTTTATAAAAATGCCGATAAACTATTCAGGGAAATTTCACGCAGGACAAAGAGGCGTCCTTATGTTCGATCTGCCTATTTTAAAAGAGAAAAGATATTTTTCGATTACTATTGGAATCACTTGCGACACAAGCCTCCAAATGACAGATTCAAACGTCTACGATATTTTGGAGCGGCGATAGACTTGATAAAAAATTCTCGAAATAAACCCATCAGCAAATCAAATCCTAATAAAGTCGGAGAAATTGTGCACAGATTCGGTGGCTTAACAGCGGAGAAAGAGTTATTTTATGTTCAAATCAAAGAAGATAAAAAGAGGAAAAGAAAATTCTTTATGTCTTGTTTTCCACCAGGATAAATAAAAATCCCCGCCTATGTGGAGTGTATAAACTCCTGGCCGGGATTTCTATTAACATTATACTATCAAAGTGTAGTAAATCTGTCAATGCCTTTGAAAATGCTATAAATAAGGTAAACAGGGGATTCATAAAAACCAACCGCCCGGGAAATTTTGAAAACCGCGGGGGGATAGATAAATTGTGAAAAACATCACAGAAAATAAAATTGAAAAACTTATCAAAAAGATCCTTCCGCAGGCAGGAGAGATTTTGCGGAAAAAATTCAGGAAAACTGGTGTGAAATACACGAAGTCTCATGCCCTTGATGTGGTAACTGAAGCCGATATTGCGGTAAACAGGATGCTTCTAAACACTATCAGGAAAAATTTTCCTGATCACGGCATTGTTTCCGAGGAAACGGGAAAGCATCAGAATAATTCGGAATATATCTGGGTCATAGATCCTCTGGACGGGACATTGAACTTTTCCCGCGGAATTCCTTTTTTCGTTTCGATGCTGGCGGTGTTCAGAAACAAGAAACTGATTATGTCCGCCATTTATGATCCCATCTATGATGAATTGGCATTTGCCAGGCATGGATTTGGCGCCATGATAAACGGGAAAAGAATCAAGGCCTCGCGCTGCAAAGATGTTCGGACCAGTATCGGCACCGTTAGTTCGGTTTTTCAGGAGGAACAAAAAAAATTATTTAATCTGCTTGTGAAAGAAGCTGAAAAATTGAAAGCGATGGCAACAGGAAGTGCAGGTTATAATGCTATGATTACTGCGCGTGGTGCGGGGGATTGGTATGTTAATTATAATCCGCGGATTTGGGATATTGCACCCGGTGTCTTGCTTCTGAAAGAAGCGGGACACAAAGTAACAAACATATACGGAAAATCTTGGCAATTCGGCGATCGGGGAATTATCTCGGCAGAAAAAAATTTACACAAAAAGTTGGTTGGACTAGTCAGAAAGTCACTCGACAGTCCATAAAACCGCCCGGGAAATTTTGAAACCCGCGGGGGGATAGCGTTAATTTAGTCAATTTTGTTATAAAATTAACGCTATATTGACAATTAGGCGTTAAAATGATACAATACAAATAATATCATGGCCGTATCAAAAGAATTAAAACTGAAAATAGATGCCCTGAAGAAGCAATATGATTCCCTAAAAAAGGGGAAAGAATCCCTTTTAAACATGGTCTTTGAGGCTGAACTCCCCGAATCCGTCTATAACTCCAACGCGATCGAAAACTCGACTCTTTCCATCTCCGAAACGGAAAAAATCCTTCTTGAAATGGAAGTGTTCCGCAAGGTGTCCGTGAGGGAGATTTTCGAGGCGAAGAATCTGGCCCGCGTTTTTGAATACATCAAAGAAAAAGTAAATGTAAAAAACGTGGACAAGGATCTGATTCTGCTTCTTCACAGAATGCTTATTTTCAATATAAACGAGAATGTCTCCGGCAGATTCAGGAAAAAGGGTGAATACGTGCGGATCGGGACGCATGTCGCTCCCGTTCCGGAACGCGTCGAAGCGATGATCGACGAGGCGCTCCTTGAATACTCGGGCAATCAAAGCGCTTATTTTCTGGAAAAAATCGCCCGCTTTCACCTTGAATTCGAACGCATCCATCCGTTTTGCGACGGCAACGGAAGAATAGGGCGGGTCATCGCAAATTACCAGCTGATGCAATTCGGTTTTCCGTCAATCATCATCCGCGATAAAGAAAAAAAAATATATTATCGGTCTTTTGAGGAATACGAGAGAAGTGACAGGAAGAGAACGGCGACCATGGACAGATTGTTTTCGCTGGCCCTTCTCGAATCGTTTCACAAACGCATAACTTACCTGCGCGGAGAAGAGATAATCAGACTGACGGAATACGCCAAGGGAAAAAATATCCCGCCGCAAATTCTCCTTAATAAAGCCAGAAGGCAGTCCATTCCGGCCTTTCGGGAAAAAGGGGTTTGGAAAACAGGAAAAAATTTCAAAACGTGAGATGGCGCGCCCGGGAAATTTTGAAAACCGCGGGGGATTAAAAATCCTGCTCAACAATACTTAGCATTTTCCCACGGCCGTATCAAAATGCTGAATTTTGAAAATACTTCCGCGAATTTCGGCGGGGGATGTGTGTCATGTTAACCATTGGCGTATTGGTTAACATAGATTATTCTCATATATATGAAGAATAATACCCTTTCGACAATTGAAGTGGCTAAAATTCTGGGAATCAGCCGCGTGGCGGTTTTCAAGAAAATAAAAGCCGGAAAAATCAAAGCCAGAAAAGTCGGGCGCAATTTTGTCATCAGCCGAAGCGACCTTCCGCAAGTTTCGGGGAAGGTGTTGAGTGAAGGCAAAAAGCGGCAAATCGAAAAAGCGGTTGACAAAACAATCAGCGAGTACGGCGAAACTCTCAAACTTTTGGGACGGGAATGAAAATATCACCCGTAAAAATCATCGAGGTGGAATACGTGGCCGTTTATCTGGCCAGAAAATTTATGGAGTGGGACGAGCCGATTCCGGATTTCGGCACGCGATATCCGAATGTTCTGGAAAGCTGTCTTGTGTCCCCGTTTCAGACCTACGGGGGAAAAGTTTTGTACCGGGGCCTTGTTTCGAAAGCGGCGATAATGTTTTATCTCGTGATAAAAAATCATCCCTTCGCCAACGGAAACAAAAGAATCGCGATGACCACCCTTTTTTATTTTCTCCACAAAAATAAGAAATGGCTGAAAGTTGACAATCAGGAGCTCTATAATTTCGCCAAGTGGGTGGCCGAGAGCAATCCCAAACTCAAAGATGCCGTGGTTTTGGGAACAGAAAAATTCATCAGGACTTATATGGTGAATCTCGGCGGTGAATAGCGGTTTTTTTTAAAGTTTAGCCTTTGGGGATTAATTACTTACCTAATTGCGTAATTCCAAAAACCCGAACTATGAATATCAAAGCAGTCATCTTCGACATGGACGGGCTTCTTATTAATTCGGAGCCTCTTTGGTGGGAAGCGGAAATCGAGACTGCAAAAATGGTCGGTCTTAACCTGGATAAAACTCAAGTTCTTGAAACAACTGGTCTAAGAGTTGATAAGATCGTGGATCATTGGTTTCATAAAAAGCCGTGGACAAAGCCGCCCAGGAAAGAGGTTGAAGACGCGCTAGTTGCGGATCTTATTTCACGGGTGAAAGCTAGAGGCGCCGAAATGCCGGGCGCGAGACAGGTGCTCGAGATGGTGAAGAAAAAGAACGTCAAAATGGCCCTGGCTTCTTCGTCGCTCATGACCATAATCGATGCCGCGACGAAAAAACTCGGGATCAGGAAATATTTCGACGAGCTTTATTCCGCGGAATTTGAAGAGCACGGAAAACCGCATCCAGGAGTGTACATGACGGTTGCCAAAATGCTTGATGTCGCACCGGAACAGTGTCTTGCCCTTGAAGATTCTTTCAATGGAGTGTTAGCTGCCAAAGCCGCTCGAATGAAATGCGTCTGCGTTCCGGAAAAAGATCATTTAAAAAATCCGAAGTTGGCAATTGCTGATTTCGTGCTACCATCACTTCTAGATTTCAAGGAAGAGAGTTGGGAGAAGTTGGCATTGTGAGAAAAATTTTCACCGGGAAATTTTGAAAACCGTGGGGGATAAAATAGCTGATAAGCTAAATTATAAAGAATGAATATTAAAAAAATCATTCAGGCGGCTGAAGCAGGAGGGAAAATTTTGAAAGATTATTTTGGTAAGGGAATGGACGCAGTTCAAAAGTCAGTGGCCTCAGATTTCTATACCAAGGCCGATTTGGATTCCGAAAGGGCAACTCTGGACGTTTTACGGAGGGAGTTTCCGGGTTTTAATATTTTCTCCGAGGAGGATGGAAAAACCGATAAGGATTCGGAATACACGTTCGTTATTGATCCGATGGATGGAACAAACAATTTTGTCATTGGGATTCCTGACTTTTCGGTCTCAATTGCCCTGTTCAAAAACGACGAAGCAATTGCCGGGGTTATTAATGTCCCGATGCTCGGGCATACCTATTATGCCAAGAGGAGCGAAGGAGCCTTTTTCAAAGGAACAAAACTCCGAGTGAACAAAGAAAGGGATATTCAAAAATCAACAGTTCTTTATACCTGCGGATATAAAATTACGCGTGAAGTGCTCGATAAGGCAATCGCCGGTTTGCATAAAATTAACGTAAAGAGGGTCCTGTTAAACTGGTCCCCGGCTGCCGGCTTTTGTCTTTTGGCGTCTGGGAAAATTGAAGCCATTGTGAATGACCGGAATGAATTTTATGATTACGCGGCGGGGAAACTGATTGCCCGCGAAGCGGGGGCCAAAGTGACTGATCTCGCGGGGGAGGAAGACCTAGATGACAAAAATGACGCTTTTCTGGCTTCCAACGGAACAGAAATTCACGAGAAAATTATCAAATGCTTTGCTTAGTGTCAGTGATTTGCTAAATTTAGAAGTTTCCCTCTTCGCAAATTCCGGCGGGGAATAATAAATTCACTACTATAATATAGTAGTGAAAGTTAGGTCGATAAATTTTTACGGAGAAGCCCACTACAATTAGTTGTAGTGGATTTTTTGAGCGGCTATTTTGAAAAGGTAAATGAGTTTAATAGTTTTCCATTCGGGTCGTAGACTTCGACGGTGATTTCTTTTCCGTTCACTTTGACAAGGCCATATCGGCCCTGACCCTGATTCGCGTATTCAGCCACTCCGGCGGCGGGAAGGACGTGATCAAAGGAATCAGTGTTCCCGAAAACGAATTGGTAGATGCTGTTTTTGGCAACCGATGAGACTTGGCTCGTGATTTTTCTCCGACTTACAATATGCTCGTGTCCACTGAAGACGGCTGTCACGTTATGCCGATCCAAAATTTCCCAGAGGGCGTTTCTTTGCGACGGGTCAACATCCAAACTTTCTTTCGCCTTGTCGCTCACCGGATAAGCCGGCTCGTGAAATACGACGAAAATGTTTTCCTTCTTGTTGGCGGCTAGATCTTTCTCCAGCCAGTCTCTTTGGGTGCTGTTTATCTGATGGGCGTCCGGCTTGTTGCTGTCCAAAAAAACAAGATGGGAGTTTTTGAGGTCGAGCGAATAGGCGAATTCGGCAAATCCCTCCGGCCCATTGGTGGGAAAGCTGAAAGTGTCCGTCCAAAACCGGTCGCACTTGTCAACATTGTCCACCCGGTCATGATTCCCCTGCACGGCGTAAGTCTTCGAAGCGAGTACCCCTAGAGTATTTTTCCAATTGGCGTAATCCCGGGCGTCTTCACTTTTTCCTTCACAGCCGCGAATCAAATCTCCCATTTGAAGAACCAGATCGGGATTTTGTTTGGTGATTTGTGCCACCGCTTTTTGAAAATTACCCTTTGAATTCCCGGGAGTGAAGTACTGCGTATCACCGAGAATGGCGAAAGTGAGGCTGTTGTCCGGATTGGGCGCCGGGTTTTCCGTTTTCGGAACAAACGGGTTGGGAATAACTTCGGTGATTTCTTTTTTCACTTCTTCAACCTTTTCTTCAGCGTCTTTTAATACGTCCGCCAGAACGCCCCGGAAGGATTTGATTTTAGGGGCACTTAACGAGTTTGCCGCGGGACTGTTTTCAATTGTTTTGGCTTGCTTGGGGACAAAGAGAAAATAGGCCAAACTAATGAGGACGGCTAAGGAAATGACGAAAATGACAATAGTTACGACTCTTTTGGTCATAAAGTCATTATAGCACCAAAAGACAAAAACATAACCAAGCGAACTCGGTTATGTTTTAGTACGCTGAATTGTGTGGTTTTATTTTTTTTATGCCGCGGGGGTGTCGCTCTTGGAAAAAGCGAGATATGGCATAAAGATAATCGGAATAAGAGCGGCCAGGATTCCAAAAACAGGTGATTTTCCGAGTCTTTTGGCGATATCTACCCAAATCACGAAAGCCAAGACTATCCCGACGATGTTCAGGATCGGCACCAGAAAGAAAATCAGCCACCACATCGGCCGTTGGGCGATTTGAATCATCAAAATCAAATTCAAAATCGGAATCCAGGCAAACCAGGCGTTGTCCGTGTTGGTGCGCTTCGCGATTTTCATAAGGGAGATAGCGCAAATGACATAGACAACGAGGATGATCAGCATCACAAACAAAAACATTCCGCCCGCGAGAGCGAACATCCCAGCCGCCGCCTCCGGCGGCACATTGCCCGAATATTGATAATTGTAGGTTGGATCCATAAGTCACCTCCAATCTAATAAACGATGCTAATCTACTAATAGATGCCAATCAACGAATTGCGAGTGATATTGAAATAATACCACAAAATCCGAAAATCCAAAAATTTGCCATTTTTCTGCTCTATTGTTCCAATTTTCCGCGTGATGTATAATAGAATCAAGCCTTTGGGCTCATAATCAAATAACAAAAACAAAAATGAAGAACCTAGGAACCAGGCCGTCGGTGAAGTTGGGAGTTTTGCTGATGGCGTTTTTAATTTCTTTTTCTCCCGTGATGTGCCTTGGCGCCTCGAACGCTTCGAGTGGCGTAGACGCGGCGCAGATGAATTTGCTTCTGGCCAAACCCGCCGTGGTGCAGGTGACCAACATCGTGACGGGAGAAATCATCATCCAGGCGGCGGCGGCGATGGAGCTCAACACGCCGGCCCTGGCGGGGAAAAGCTATCCTTTCACGCTCGCGGCGACCGGTTCGGGATTTTTCGTGAGCCCCGACGGCTATCTCGTCACCAACGGGCACGTGGCCAATCCGGAGGATGAACTGACAGCCTATTACGCTCTTTCCGATATGGCCCCGACCATCTTCAAGGACGCGGTGAGCACGGTGGCGGCGGCGACGCTCGGATACAATCCTCCCGCGGATATTGTCGAGCAGGCCTATCAGCAAACTCTGCAGTCAACTTACGGGGGCGATGTCCAAAAACTGGCTGATGATCTCTTTCAGGATTACCGGAGCGGAAAGTTGAAAATTGACAACATCAAAAAATCCAATTATATCCAAACCGGATACGCTTTCGGAAGCCAGAAAAAAGTGGAGCAGGTCGGGAAACCGGCCCGGTCCATTGACTCGCCTTACAAGGGAGAATTTAATTCCAACGATTTGGCAATCTTGAAAGTGGAGGGGAGCAACTTCCCGACCGTTCAGCTGGGCGACGCCCAGAACATCCAAATCGGAAAAGAAATTTATGCCATTGGCTATCCGGGAATCGTGCAGGAGCTGATGGGACAGCTGACCGACGAGGGATCGCAGCTCGAGCCCTCGATGACCAAGGGCGTCATCTCGGCCAAGAAGAAACTAACTGACGGGACGGAGGCTTTCCAGACGGACGCGGCCATCACCCACGGGAACTCCGGTGGGCCGGCGGTGGACACGGCCGGGAAAGTGGTTGGCGTCACCACCTGGAGTTTGGGCGACCAGCCGGGCGGGGAAGGCTTCAACTTTTTGATTTCAGTGGACGAAGTGAAGAGGCTGCTTTCAAGAAACAACGTCAACACAAGCGCTCAAAGTCTTTCTACGGCCGCTTGGGCGAAGGGACTGGATCTTTTCAGCCAGAAAAAATATTCCGATGCCCTCAAAGAATTTGAAAAGGCCAAAAATCTTTGCCCCGACAATCTTGACATTCAGAGCTATATCACCAAATCTCAGGAAGCCATTGCCCGCGGGGAGGACAAGTCCTCTTCCGGCTGGGGGTGGATAATTTTGGCGGCGCTGGCAGTCGGCGGACTGATTTTCGTAGGGATCGCGGTTTTGATAATCGTTTTGGTGGTGAAAAAAAGCGGGGGAAAGCAGGGAAAAGAAACGCCGGCCAAAAGCACGGAAAAGAAGTAAGCTTTGAGTATTTTTTAGACAAAGAGACCGGGCTGATGCCCGGTCTCTTTCATGCAATTTTTCTTTTTCCCTGGCGTATTAGCTAAAACAAGTCATAAACATTTCTCGATGCAGTCTCCTGATCATAAAAAAGAGGGAAATTTGAAAAATAAGGGGGGTTGGCCGGGTTGGGTTTGGGCGGTTTTAATTGTGATAGTCGCAATTTTTTTATATCAGGAATTCCAGAATACGGGCTGGTCGGGAAAAATCAACGCCCAGGGCTCCAACGCTACTTTGGGAATTTCCTTCTTGGTCGGCCTTGTCGCGTCAGTTTCTTCGTGCCTGGCGGTTGTCGGGGGAATAGTCATTGCTTTTTCGGAAAAATACCAGAGCGGCGGGAAAGATTTTTTTGGCGGGGCCGTCAAACCCAATTTATTTTTTCACGCGGGAAGGCTGATCACTTTTTTTCTGCTCGGCGGGCTGCTGGGAGCGGTCGGCGGAGCAATCAACATCAGCGGAAATTTTGTTTCGGTTTATACTATCATCATCGCCGCTGTCATGGGCTGGCTGGGTCTTTCCATTTTGGGGGTTATTCCCCCGCTTTCCAAAATAGGAGTCAGATTTTTTCCCAATGTGACGAAAAAAATAGTGAAATTAGAAGAATCCCAACATCAGGCCACTCCTTTTCTTTTGGGGGGTCTTACTTTTTTTCTTCCCTGCGGTTTTACCCAGAGCATGCAGGTTTTGGCCCTGGTTTCGGGGAGTTTTTTGAGAGGCGCTTTCTCTCTTTTTCTTTTCGCTCTGGGAACGATGCCGGTACTCCTCGCTTTGGGGGTCGCCGCCGCTTGGGCGCGGGAGAGAAAATTTGCAGTGTTTCAAAAAGTGGCCGGGATTTTGATTTTGGTTTTTGCCGTTTTCACTTTCAAGTCGGCTCTTGCTCTCAAGGGAGTGAAAAACAGCGTGATGAGCACCGCGGATAAAGAGCAAGTCGCGGTGAAGGATAATCCGGAAAACATCTCCAGCCGGAACGAGCAGGTCGTCGAAATGTCCGTTACCAGCCGCGGCTTCGAACCGAGTATTATCAGAATAAAACAAAATATCCCCGTGCGCTGGAAAATAATGGGGGACAGCGTAACGGGTTGCACGAACAAAATCATCGTGCCCGATCTTAACATTGCGAAAGATATCCAGTCGGGGGAGAACATAGTTGAGTTCACTCCCCAAAAAACGGGCCCGGTTGCCTTTTCCTGCTGGATGGGAATGGTGCGGGGAAGATTTGTCGTGGAGTAAAGGCAAATTTAGGTTTTTTTAAGGTACTTTTGCAGAGTAACTTGATTGAATTCAAAATCCAAATATCCAATATCCAATTTCCGATAAAACCCTAAATCCAAAATCTGAATTTTAACATTGGACATTAGGATTTTTATTGGATATTGGGATTTAGAAATTGGAAATTTGAAGTGAGGATATAATTTGTAAAATAGAGCGTGATTTTCTTATGAGTGTTCAAAGAATAACGATAGGTATATCCGGTATGACCTGTGCCAGTTGCGCGGTCTCGAACGAAAAAGCGCTCTTGAAGACCAAGGGTATTTTGGACGCGACCGTGAATTTCGCGGTCAAAAAAGCTTACATCAAGTATGACCCGGATGTTTTAAATGAAGAGGATGTGAAAAGAGTGATAAGAGAAAACGGATACGATATAGAAATTTCCAATTCCCAATTTCTAATTTCTAATAAAATTCCAAATTCTAAGTCTCAAAAAGATCGAAAAATACCAAATACCAGGTACCCTGCCTCGCCGGCAGGCGGGCAAATACCAGATACAAGTGCCGACACGGCTGGTGATATGCATTATCATCACGAAGACGAAAATGTCAGCCAGTATTGGAGAACTTTCATGCGGTCGGCGGTTTTCAGTTTGCCGCTTCTTCTTGAAATGATTTATAAAATCAGGGTAGGAGTTGGTTTTGTCGGCATTGATTTGGCAATGTGGCTCCATCTGGTTTTGGCGACGGTTGTCGTTTTCGGGTACGGCTGGCGCTTTCACCGGATGGCTTTTTTGCAAGCCAAAAAATTTCGGGCCAATATGGATACTTTGATTTCGCTGGGCACTCTTACCGCCTATTTCTACAGCCTCTGGGCCGTATTCTCCGGAAAAGACGGGTATTTTGAAACCGCCGCGATTATCGTTACGTTGATCCTGCTTGGAAAATATTTTGAAGCCAAGTCCACCGGACAGGCCGGCGAAGCGATGCGAAAACTTCTGGAGCTGGGGGTGAAAAAGGCCCGCCTTATCCAGGCGGGCGGGCGCGAGGAAGAAGTCAATATCTACGACGTGAGAGTCGGGGACACGCTTTTAGTGAAGCCCGGAGAAAAAATTCCGCTGGATGGAATTGTGCTTGAGGGCGAGTCGGATGTTGACGAGTCAATGCTCACAGGCGAATCCCTGCCGGTCGGGAAGAAAAAATATTCTTCCGTGTTTGGGGCGACCCTCAATCAGGACGGCGTTTTGAAAATCAAAGTAACGCAGGTGGGGGAGGATACTGTTCTCGCGCAGATTATAAAAACCGTCGAGGAAGCCCAAGCCGCCAAAGCTCCCATCCAGAAATTGGCGGACAAAATTTCCGGAATTTTTGTACCGGTGGTCATAGCTTTGGCAATCTCCACATTTTTCGGCTGGTATTTTTTTCGTGCTGATTTCACTTTGGCAGCCATCAATGCGGTGGCGGTGCTCGTCATTGCCTGCCCCTGCGCTTTGGGCCTCGCGACACCCGCGGCGATTATGGTCGGAACGGGAAGAGGCGCGAAAAGCGGAATGCTTTTCAAAAGCGGGGAAAGTTTTGAGAGAGCGAAAGATATTTCAATGATTGTCTTTGACAAAACCGGAACACTTACTTTGGGCAAACCCAAAGTGACGAATGTCATTGCAAAAAATCCGGAAGCCGTAGAGGTCGGACCGCAGTCTGATGAGGTAAGCGGTCCGACCTCTACTTTCGGCGGAGAAAAGATTATAAAAATAGCCGGGAGTCTGGCGAAACACTCGGAACATCCGTTATCAAAGGCTGTTTATGATTATGCCAAAGAACAAAATATTAGATTTGCAGAATTGGAAAATTTCAAGGAAATCCGCGGGAAAGGGATCGTCGGTGAATGCAAAGAGCATAAAACCAAATTATTAATGGGGAATAAAAAATTGCTGGAAGACAATAATTTGAATACCAAGTGGGCTGATGAGATTATCAATGACGAAAAATATGGAGTTGGCACGCGACTCTTCGTCGCGCACGGCAACGAGGTTGTCGGGGCAATTATCGTCGCGGATGAATTGAGGCCAGAGGCGAAGGAAATTGTTAAAAAGCTCGAGAAAATGGGGCTGAAAATCGCAATGATCACCGGAGACAACAAAAAGACGGCCGAGTACATAGCGCGACAGCTCAAAATCAAAGATGTTTTGGCGGAAGTTTTGCCGTCTGACAAGGCCGGTGAGGTGAAGAAACTTCAAGAGCAGGGAGAGAAAGTTGTTTTTGTCGGCGATGGCATCAATGATGCACCCAGTCTCGTTCAAGCTGATCTCGGGATCGCGATGGGGAGCGCGCAAGATATTGCCAAAGAGGCCGGGCAGATAATTTTGGTGCAAAATAATCTTAAAAAGGTTGTCGAGGCCATCAAGGTCTCGAAGTTGACCTTTCGAACCATCAAACAAAATCTTTTTTGGGCTTTTGGTTATAATGTCATTGCCATACCTCTAGCTATGGCAGGACTTTTAAATCCCATCATCGCCGCCGCCGCGATGGCGGCGAGCTCCGTCTCGGTGGTGGTGAATAGTTTGAGGATTTACGGGAAATAGGACCTGTTAAGATCGGGTATTTTTTGCTATAATTCCAGTATGCCCGGTAGTAGAAATTTGACTTAAAATAATCCGGGCAACACTCTTTAATCAACAGTGAATTTTAATTGAGCCTTTGCAGTCGCTTACAAAATCTTGCCGGCCAAAGGCCAGTCAAATTTTCACTACCGGGTATGCCATTGCGAAAAAGCAAGATTAAATTGTTTCAAGAAGTGAAATTGAGCGGGAAGAGATCAGAGGCAATCGCTCTGATTTTTATCTGCCTCGGAATTTTCGGCCTTTCCGCCTTTGCGAGCGGGAAGGTTTTGTTTGATTACAATCAAAGGGAGAAAAGAGCGGAGATTTATGCTGTGGGAAATGTTCTCGCGGCGGAAAATCAAAAAACTGGAAATACCGCGGGCACTGAAGAAAATAATTCCCCTGAAGGAAAAAAAGTTTCCAAGGCGATGGCTGACGCGGCCGGGTCAGTGAAGAATTTGACGGCCAGGGCGGCCAGAGCCAAAAAACTTGCCAGGGAGCAGGCGGCAAAAGAGGCGCTCCTTCGGGCCGCGCCGGTTCCCAGTGCGCCGACCGAGAGAGCGAACGGAAAAAGAGTCTGTGAAAAGAAAAACGACAAGCCGCACGACAGCAAAAAGACAAGCAAGCCGCATATGGATATGGAGTGCTGTCCCGATCCGGACGAATGGCCTAATCCCCACTGTCATTACACTCCCGAGCAGTTATCCCGAATGCTCAAACCGCCGAAATAGGAAACCATAAGACCAAATTCTTTGAGGTAAAAAAGTGCGCAAAAAAATCCACGTGAAAAAATTCGCACACTTTTTTGCTTCTAATAGGCTATCTTAAATCCCTGATGGTTTTTTAGTTTTTCTGAAAATTCCGATTCTATTTTTTCCACTCGGGATATTTCTGGTCCTTCTCGGCACCATTTCAAAAATTCCCGCAAATTTTTTTCTTCACCTTCAGCTTCAACGTAGACCGTCCCGTCGGGCTCGTTTCGTACGAATCCAGCCAGGCCCAACTCGTCGGCTTTTCTTTTCGTTTCGGCGCGGAAAAAAACGCCCTGCACCCGGCCAAGGATTTTAACTTTGAGGAGTTTTTTCATTTTTATTGTCTCTGATAAAGCCCGATCAAAGTTGCCTGATCCAAAATGTGTCCCTCCATTGCTTTTTCGACGTCTTCGCTTTTAGCGGACGAGTCGAGAGAAAGCAGGGTATCCAGCGCGTAGAGTTTGAAAAAATAGCGGTGAGTGCCGGAGGGCGGGCAAGGGCCGCCGTAGCCTGGTTTTCCAAAATCAGTCGTACCCTCGAAGGTGTTTTCCGGAAAGCTGTTTTCGGCGATCAATTTTATTTCCGGGGAAATATTCCAAACCGTCCAGTGGACAAAATCTCCGCTGGGCGCGTCTGGATCATCCACAATAAGGACCAGGCTTTTGGCTTCCGCCGGCACTTCCGAAATTTCGAGCGGGGGACTCGCGTTTTCCCCGTCGCAGGTGAATTTCGGCGGGATGTTTTCGTTGTTTTGGAAAGCGGGACTAGTGAGCCTCATAATGTTTTTGGAATTAATGTTTAAATTTGGGGTTTTTGCAGTTTGATTATTTTTTTGCAGCGAAAAATAGAAACCCAATCCTCCGGCAATTATTAGTACTAGAATCAGGAGAAAAATTTTCTTTGTGTTCATAAATCTAGCTTATTTCAACCGGCATAGCCGATCGGCAAAAGAGCAACTGGTTTTTTATCTTCACCCAGATTCAAGATATTTCTCGCTTCCTCTTCGTCGAAGGCGCCGACCCAGACTCCGCAAAGTCCAAGGGCGACTGCTTGAAGCCAGGCGAAACTGGCGGCGATGGTGGCGTCCTGGAGAGAATATAAGTCCCGGCCGCGCTGGCCGTATTTTTTTGCGGACTGATTCGGAACGGCTGAAAAAACCAAAACAATCGGCGCTTCAGCCACAAAATTCTGGCCGAGGGCGGCTTCGGCCAATTTTTCCTTTAGTTTCGAATCAGTCACTGCCGAGATTTCCCGCGCTTTCAAATTTCCGGCTGAAGGAGCCGAGCGGGCTACCTCCAAAATTTCATCCAGTTTTTCTTTCTCGACTTCCTTTGAAGCGAAACGGCGGGTGGATTTTCGTTTTTTGAAAATTTCGTGCATTATTTCAAGAAAGTGTTAGAATATATCCAGTACTACTAATCTTAACCCAAAAAAGTTACAAAGACAAAAATTCGCCTAAATCTAAATCAAATATAAAAACAAAAGTTGTTTGAGCTAAAAGGAAAAATAACTATAGCTTTGCTGATAGCCGCGCTTTTGCTGGCGATTGCTCTTTTTATTGTGCCGCTTTTGGGAAGCGCTCTTGAGGATTTGGAATTGACTCGCCTCAACCTTGCCGCCTCAAAAGAGAAAGAAACACTGGTCCCGGAAAAGAAATCCAATCCTCGCAGAGCGGGAAAAGACAAAGCTTGGTACGCTGTGAATGAAAAGACTAAAAACTTCAGCGATATTTTTCTGGAAGGAACAAGCGTTCCCAAAAGCCTTCACAAATTGAGCCAGAAGTCAAAAGAAAAAATTGCCAGTCAGTTTCTGGAAGATTACGGGGACTATTTCGGCATCGAGAAGCCAAAAGAGGAATTAAGACTGCTGAAAAAAAGCAAGGATAAACTAGGGATGACCCATCTTCGCTACAATCAAGAATACAAAGGAGTGCCGATTTTCGGAGCCCAGATGATCGTCCACGTAAAAGAGGATCTGGACTCAATTTCAGCCAACGCCGATCTGGTTCCTGAAATTTCTCTTGATACTTCTCCTAAAATTTCTGAAGAAAAATCCAGAAAAGAAGCGGTGGGAAAATGGGAAAAGCAGTTCGACGGCCGGGATCCGGAGGTTATGAAATCCGAGCTGGTCATCTTCAGCGAAGAGCTGACCAAAAATGATCCGAAAGGAAAGAATCATCTCACTTGGCTGGTGGAACTATTCAAAAATGATCCGCGAAGCCATGAATTTTATTTCGTTGATGCGAGAAGCGGGAAAATAGTTTTCCAGATTACGGGCATCAAGGAGTTAAACCGGCAAGTTTATGACTGCACCAACGGCGACTGGCCTTGTTATCTGGACAGCCTGGTGGGGGGCTATACCTATGGCCGCTCCGAGGGGCAGCCGGCTAGAGGCGCCAATCCGATAAACGGAGGTCTGGACGTGGACGATTCCTACGATATGGCCGGTGCTATGCACAGCTACCTCCAGAACGAATTTTCGCGAAACGGCGGAAACAACCAAGGCGGCATTGGCGATGACTACTATTCCGACGCCGCCAATACGGACGTCTACACCTACCTCGACGCCTACTGGGGAGGCTGTCCCAACGCTTTCTGGGACGGCTTCTCTGTCAATTTTTGCAAAGGGCTGGTTTATGACGACGTCTTCGGCCACGAATACGGCCATGCCATTGTTGACTTTTCGGTGCCCGGCGGACTCACTTATTCTTATGAGTCGGGTGCGTTGCATGAGGGATACGCGGATATTTTCGGCGAAACGCTTGAGCGCGAGCGGACCGGCTCGTGCGACTGGCTAATGGGCGAGGATATTGACGTTGGCGGCTTCACCGGGCCCATCCGGAGCGCGGTCAATCCGAACAGCCTTGGTGATCCGGCCAGGTTTTATGATTCAAATTTCTATTGCGGATATTCGGATTACGGTGGAGTCCACACGAACAGTTCGGTGGTCTCCCACGCGGCTTATCTGATGGTCGAAGGAGGAAGTTTCAACGGCTGTTCTGTCTCGGCCGTTGGGCGCGACAAGATGGAAAGAATTTTTTATCGGGCTCTTACTCAATATTTTACCTCATCCACCAGTTTTAATTCGGCTTACAGCGTTCTCAATTCGGCTTGCAGTGACCTTTACGGCTCGGGGAGCAGCGATTGTTTGAATGTGCGGCAGGCTCTGCAGGCGGCGGAAATGAACCAGGGAGGACGCTGCAGTGGCCAGGCGCGGACGGCTCCTCTTTGCGGCGACATAACGCCCCCTCAAGTTTCAGGAGTGGCGGAAGGAATCACTTATGATCCGGGTGTGACGATAACTTTTGACGAGGGAACAGCTGTTCTCAACGGTGTTCCTGTTTCGTCGGGAACGGCAGTAACCGAACCGGGAGATTATGTTTTGGTCGTGACCGACGCGGCCGGCAACTCAACAACGATTCATTTCACTATTCGGGGAAGTTCAGTTGTTCCCGAAGACGATGATGAAACGGGAAAAATCACCACCGATACGCCGACACTTAATTATAAAAAGAAGGGCCGGGCGACAAAAAGAATCAACATCATTTTTCACAGCCGGAATTTTGATATCCAAAAAAGAAACTGGGTGAAGGGCAGGTTGGGGGAGAGGAAAGTGAAAATAATGAAGGTGATGAATCTGAATGATGATTTTTTGATTTCTTTCCGCCTTAAATACAAAAAATTGCCACCTGGAGCCTATACGTTCTCCGCCAGTTACAAACTAAAAACAGGAAAGCGCTCCTGGGAAAAAGGAACGCTCACGGCCGAAAATATTCTCACGATCAATCCCTGATTACCGATACTTATTTATCTCATCCCGCAGTTTTCTCGCTTCTTCGGCCGGGTTTTCAGAAAAAATTATTCCCCGCGAGGAGTTGATAATGAGACCTTTTTTCTCGGAATTCACGCCCGCTTTCACCGCCGCTTCGACGTCGCCGCCCTGGGCGCCGATTCCGGGCATAAGAAACGTCATATCCCCGACAAGCTCGCGGATTTTTTTGGTTTCTTCGGGAACGGTCGCGCCGACAACCAGCAGGCAGTTATCGTTTTTATTCCATTCATCGCGGACTTTTTCAGCCACGATTTGCCATAAAGGCTTTCCGTCAACAATCAAATCTTGGAGTTCGCCCGCGCCCGGGTTGGATGTGCGGCACAAAACAATCAAACCTTTATCTTTTCGGTCTAAAAAGGGCTGAAGCGATTCTTTTCCCATATAGGGATGAAGGGTCATCGCGTCGAAATTGAGCCAATCCAGAATTTCCTCCACGTAGCCGTTGTTCGTGTTCCCGATATCGCCGCGCTTTGAGTCGCAAACCCGGAAAATGTCGGGATATTTCTCAACGAGATAATCCATTGTCATTTTCAGTTCCTTTAAACCTTGATCACCCCGGGCATCATAGAAAGCAATGTTGGCCTTGAAAGCGGCGGCGTATTCCTGCGTCTGGTCAATAATCCACTTGTTGAACTCGAACTGCGGGTTTTTCATTTTTTTGAACCGCTCCGGCAGTTTCTCAAATTCCGAATCAATCCCCACGCAGACAAGCGAATTCACCTTGTCAACGCGCGCGTTGTATTTGTCAATGATTGGCATATTTTTGAAGTTATTTTTTATCAAATCCGTGCTTTTTTCCCCAACCCCAAGGATCAGTATACCAATCCTCAATGATTTTTTTCTCATCCTCCGTAATTATTTTCATCTCAATGGCTTCCTGCAAAATAATTGGGAATGTTGTTAGCTTATGTAAGTTGACGCCTGACTTTTCGAAATTTTCCCGAGCCTCAGTGAGATCGTAACTAACAATTACTACGCAATCGTCAACTTTTGCGCCTTCCTCACGCAGGGCACTCACGCCGGATAAGCTACTTCCTCCTGTGCTTACCAAATCTTCCAATAAGAGAACTTTTTTGCCTGTGACTTTTCCTCCCTCTATTCTTTTCTTTGTTCCATGGCCCTTTACTTCCTTTTTAATATATACCATTGGCTCCTTTAGAACATAACCAAGAACTGCACTGTGAGAAATTCCGGCGGACTCGATCCCAGCAATTGCTTCAAAATCCAATTTTTTTTCTTTTATTAATTCCTGAAAACCATTCATGATTTCCTCCCATTCGTTAGGATGAGATGTGAGAAGCCGATTGTCTACATAAACAGGAGAGATTATTCCTGACTTGAATACTCTTGGATTATCGGGCGTAAATCCAACGGCTTCAATTTTCAACAAAGCCCCGGCTACTTTTCTAGCAATATTTTCTAAACTTTTCTCTTGCTCTATATTTTCCATTTGTTCCATAATTTTTAGTATTAATTATTGAAGACTCACGCAATCATTATCTATTATACTAAAGTTTCGGAAGATAAAAATCAAATCCGCTCAACAAAAAAACCGGGGCCGCCGATGGCGGACACCCGGGTTGGGATTCTAAGCCCATCTTGTTTTCCACCTGTGCTGGACAGCTTCTCCGATTTCCGGATATCTCTCGCCGTCATCGGTATAGAGCGTCTCAGGCGGGTAAAGGGCAACGGCCATTTCGATGTGGCCACGCTTGTAAAAAAAGATAGCGATGTCGCGCTGCCCCTCTGAAATGAACGTCTTGGCGATCCGGAAAGCCCTCTGTGGCCGGCGATCGATCAACGCTTTGACCAATTCCATGGCCAGGCTATCCATTTCCATCGCGGCAATAGCACAGGCTCCAACATCCTGCCCCATCTCAAAGATATCCCAGTTAGGTGAAGCGTACGGCGGCTGGCTGTCCAGGAACCGTTGATGGAATTCTTCTGATGTCCGGAAGGATTGCCGGAAGAGTTGACACGTCTGGCCACGCATTAAGCGAAGCACCGTCTCGGCATCGCCCAGATGAGATGCTTTAAGATATGCGAAGCCGACGTTTTGAAGAGCGCTGACCCTGCCGGAAAAATCCGGGATGGCGAGAGCGATGCGCCGAGCTTGGTCCGGGTCTCCGGCCCGGATAAACATCCGACAGATATGGTTAAGCGCAAAGCTTATCCAGCAATTATCGTTGATGCGGTCGGTTATCTCCCAAGCCTTTTCAAACCTTTCAGAAAGGCTGATGTTACTGCTCTCCGTCAGGCAGCGGACTATTCCGCAGTAGGCATGATCCCGTCCACCTGCACTTTCGGCTGGGATCAAGCCGGCGGCTAGTTCCGCATGGACGAAGTCACCAGCTTCGGCCGCGGCTTTGGCAATCCTCTCAAATTCACTCGCCCGCCAAAACCATTCTTGGAACACCGTGTCGGTGACGACAATTGCCTCCCGGAACTTTCCCGCTTTGGTGAGTTCTTCAATCACCGTACTCACGAGCCGCGATTTGCGGAAGGCCGGCATGAGAAGCAAAATAGCCAGAAACGCGGCGAATCCCGGTCCGTTCGGAAAAGATGCCCAGCGTAATTTCCGCGCCAGGGATACTTTCGAAACCAAACCAGAAAACAACAGCGAAAACCATGTATCGGTGTATTCCGGTCCGTCTAAAGCCATGACAGCCCTCCTGTAGTTTGGAGTGTTCGAATTTTAATTGATCCCTCAATGTGTAAAAAAAAGCACATTAGTGCTTTTTTGTCAAAATACCAGTTGCAACATCTATAAATATGCCTTTTATAAAACTTTTCTATTTTTTTATTTTTCAAGCCCTGAAATTACTTCGGTCCTGACCTCATCAGTCCCAGTCCGCCGGCGGAGTAGGCGCAGCGGGGATTGGGCCACTCGTCCGGGTCGGGACAGCAGTCCTCGTCCATATGCTTGCCTTTGGTTTTGCTTTTGCGGGGTTTGTCCTTTTTGTGGGCGCAGCTGGCGCCAGTGGTATATCTCACTTTCGGGGGAGCGGCTGCTTTTTGAACAATCTTCTTGGGAACTTGGACAAGGCTTGCCTGCTGCTCGGCGAGGTCAAGAGTCGAAACAGCGTCGTAGAATTCGGGAAAATATCTCGAGACGCCGATTTTTTTTGCGTCTTCGAGAACATTTGCGCTTTCGTTCTGCCGGGGGACGATATTGTATGTATGCCCGCTTTTAGTAAGGCTGTAGAAGAAAGTTTCCTCCCAGCAGGGATTGTCCGGAGAGATATTTACTTCTTTGGCCGGATATCCTTTTCCTCCCAGAGTGATGTCATCTATTTTGGGGCAGTCTTCGCTGGCGATATTTTCATTTTTCTTCTTCAGATTGTCCGTTCCAACCGGGCCGGGGAATTTGGCGGAGCTGAAAATAAAAACGTCGAGGCCTTTCCCGCCGTTTGTTCCGGAAACTCCCTTCTCATTGAAAGAAATTTTTGAGATAAAATTTTCTCCGCCTGCGGCAGAGCTTTCGCGCGGGGCTTGCCAGTCTTGAGGATATTTGATGGAGAAGTTGTATTTTTTGTTCTCGTAAACTTTCCAGTCAGCCGTCGGGTCGGGCATCGGCTTGAGATTGGTTGTTATCCCAGAAAGACGGCGCAGTTCGTCTTCGTAGGCCGAGTGGCGCTGTTCTTTTGCCAGCTCAAGACTCCGATAGCGGGAAAAAGCAGTCGCGGTCAGCGCCAGAACCAGAGATATTCCTCCTATGGCGGCGATCATACCGAGAGCCGTGACGTTTTCCCGCTTGGCAAATTGCCTGAAAAAATCCAGCATTTTTCAACTTTTGTTTTTAGTTATGGATATTGTACCATACACTGCAAAAAATCGCCTAGAGTTAGGCGATTTTTGCTATTCGATCACGGTTCCCACTTTTTTTCCAAGAAGCGCTCGCCGGAGAGCGCCTTTTTTGTAGATATTGAAAACGACGATGTGAAGATTGTTCCTCATACAGAGCTCGATAGCGGCTTTGTCAATGACGTTTATCTTTTCGTTCTTGAAAGCTTCTTTGAACGGCAGAGTGCTGTATTTTTTCGCCCGCGGGTTTATTTGGGGATCATCCGAATAAACTCCATCCACTTTTGTTCCCTTAAAAACGGCGTCGCAGCCCAGTTCCAGCCCCCGCATGGCGGCCGTTGTGTCGGTGGTGATGAAGGGAAGCCCCGTCCCGCCGCCCAGAACCACGACGCGTCCCTTTTCCATATGGCGGATGGCTTTTTTGCGAATGAACATTTCCGAAATCTGCTTCATTTCAATGGCGGTTTGCAGTCTTGTTATTATTCCTTTTCTTTCGAGCGCGTCCTGAAGAGCCATCGCGTTGAAAATGGTAGCCAGCATTCCCATATAGTGGGCGGTGGCCTCATCCAGCCCAGCTCGGCTCCCGGCCACGCCCCGGAAAATGTTCCCGCCACCGGTAACGATAGCGATTTGAGTTCCCAGCTTGTGGGCTTCGGCGATTTCACTGGCGAGGTACGAAATAAACTCCGGATCAATTCCGTATTCGCGCTTTCCCCGCATCGCCTCGCCGGAGAGTTTGAGAAGAATTCGCTTGTACTTTGGTTTCTTTGCCATATAAAAACCATAATATTTATAGCCTTTATATTTATAACAAAAATTTCGAAAAATATCTACCCTTTCCTCTCATTTGTTTTGTATCCGTCATCCTTCGACCAGACGAGATAAATTCTTTTTTGGAATCCGCCTTTTTGGCGGGCGTTTTCTTTTTGCATCCTTTGAATTTCGCTGGTCTTTATTTTTTTCACCCGCTTGATTTCTTCGACCACATCCAAAACATCGGCCAATTCTTCGACTAGCTCGTTCCTGTTTTTTGCCGTGAGCAATCCGCTCGCTTCCTCGCTAGCCTTTTTGAGAAGTTCCTTTTCAAATTCCTTTTTGCCGAGCTTTCGGACTTGATACGCCGCTCCCACTCGCGTCATCTTGGCGGGAATCTTGTCACGAATCAGTTTTCGGTAGAAAATTTTTTTCATAACTCAAGATTATCCGTTTTTCCCTGAAAAATCAAATTCTGCCCGCGGCTTGATTTTTCGGCCCGAAGCGTGCTAGGTTGGAAATTAAGAAAAAAGTGGGGAAGGAGGAAGCGTGAATCTTTCCAAGGAGCTAAGGGACAAGCTGCAGAGAGCGCTCCTTTTGGAGCAAATTCTGGATAGAGTACCACCCATTTCAGGAGAAGAAGACGATGGGAAAATAACTGAACTGGATATTCAAGGCCATAGAGAGTGGATTGCGGAGATCCTGGACGAGATTGGAACGGTCTTGAACGGCTTGGGACACAGTGCAGCTGAGATTGAGACTTTTATAAGCCGTGCACGAGAGGAAGTCCGCAAAAGAATCAAAAACGAAGGCAAATAGATAATGTTTGCCTTCCTGGAAATTAACGGAGACCTGCCTGGGGGAGTGGGGCTCCGTTTTCTTATCCCAAAAAGCGTGATTATTTCCCCTTCTTGGCCCGGTGCTTGAAAAACTCAATTTGCCGAAGCCTCTTTCTGGCTTCAACCAAATTTTTGTAACTTCCAAACCGGCGGCCGGTTTTTTCAGAGAGGACGACGTAGAGACCTTTGATTTTTTTGATCATTATTTCAACCTCGTTATTCTTTTATATCTCTTTTTTGTTTGCTTGTCCGTTTTGGGAAAGCCGTAACGGGTGAAAAATATTCTACTTGCGCCCGAAGTCAGGGCCTGGCGGGTTGAATTGTAAGTTTGGGTGTAATTCGTTGCCGCGTCATCCGAAATTATGACTTCCGCTTCCGTCACCCAGATCGGTTTTGAATCCAGCCCGAATTCGGCGAGCATGTTTTTGTACGGCTCGACGTTGAAGCTCGAATAGCTGTCGTTTGAGATGCAGTGGACATTGGCAATGTCAAAAGAAGTGAGCACTTCCGGGTGATAAGAAAATACGCTCCGATAGAAATCGAGAAATGTGTCGTTTCCTCCGGCCGCGCCGGCGATGATCACGCTCGCGCCCGGGTCAGCCGCTTTCACAGCGGTGTACGTCTCCAGCAGAAGGTTGGCATAATCGTGAGGGCCGCCGACATAAAAATCAAGAGTTTCGTTTCCATCGAGATCCGGTTCGTTCATCACTTCCCAGTATTTCACCGGATATTTGAGTCCTTTCATATCACTCACCCCGTCCCCGTCGTAGCGCTCGACAACGGCCATAACCCAGGCGACGTAAGAATACCAGTCTTCCGGGTTGCAGCGGTGGCGGGGGAGATAACTCCCCGTTTCACTTTTTCCCTCTTTGTCCCGCGTGCCTTGCAGGAATTGGTCGCTTTCGGAAACGGCGCAGGAGGCGTAGTCGGAACGAGTCTCTTGATCCCATTCGGCAAACGGCCAAAGAGTGGCAAGGATTCCAATCTTCTTTTTTGAATATTTCTTGACGATTTCGTCCATTCCGGAAAAGTCATAAGCCGCACCAGCCGAACTCTGCGAGCTGTCCCAAAGGAACGGACCCGGATGGGGACGCACCCAGCGGGCGCCGTAGTTTTTGATGTACTTCGTGTCATCACTCCCGGCCGACAAAAATCCGTATTTGCTTTTGGTGATAATGTTAGGGAGCGATTTTGTTTTGGTTTTGGCCTCGGCGTTTGGGAAGACGAGAATCCCCAGCCCAAGCGCCAAAATCGCGAGGGAGACAAGGAAAATTCTTTTTTTCATTTTTTTGTTTTCGTTAGTTAGTTTTATTATAGCCTTTCCTGTTTAGGGGCGCAAAATAAACAAGCTGCTCTATCCAGTCCCTGTAGTTTTCCTAATTCGGCGGGCAGATTTCTTCCCAGCTTCGGAGACACTTTTGCTTCGTTTCGCACCAGCTGTAGCCGGCGGGGGTAAGGCAACCATGCTCGTCCCGGTCGCCGCCAATGAGCTTTTTGCCGCTGTTTTCTTCAAATTGCCCGGGAGCGTTCCCTGCGGGGCAAGGCTTCATAGGCATCGGCGAAGACGGATTGCCGTGCTTTTCCCAGATGCCATTTCGGCAGAGCCAGACGTCTTCACTGGCTCTTTTCTTCACCAGAAAAAATGTTCCGGCGATTACCAGGGCAATGGCGACCAAAGCGGTGACAATAATCATAATTTTTTTCATAGGTTTTCTGACGTTAATTTTACTCTAAAAAACAAGTTGACTTTTGGTCTTCAAACGGCGCGTCGAAGCTGTTTTCGGAAGAGTCCTGCGTTAAGACATTTATGAGATCCTGATCGTGCGCGCCGCCGTTCAGCTCATATATCACAAAACCCTTGTAGCCAAGCGACCGGCCATAGGCGATTTTTCGTGCCACTCCTGCCGCGTCATATCCCCATTCCAGATGTCCTTCTTCTTCGAGCCAGCCGATTCCCATGAGAATCCGCGCCGGCTCTTTTCCGACATAATTCAAAAATGATTTCGAGGAGTCGGCTTCCTGGTTCCAATCCGTGTCGCTGGTCGTATATTGCATCGGCATCACCGCGTCCAAGTTGCTCTCTCGAATCCAGGTGGCCGGATCCTGCTGGTATTTCATATGATTGGGAACGGTCGGATAGCTGTAGGATGTTTCGTAAACGTTTCCCGGATGGGCGCTGTACCAGTTGCGAAACCACGCCGGAATATCTTCGGAGCTGAAATCAGCCCAAGTCGGCGCGGCGGAAATCGCGGTCGCGGTGACAAACATCTGTTTGTATTTTTTTCGCACCGCGCTTGCCATTTCGCTCACCACTTGCGAGACAGCCTCCATTTTTTGGTCTTTGTTTACATCTTCCCAGTCGTAGTAACGAATATAGTCGAAGTGGATGCCGCGGACGTAGCGCTTGTATTTTTTAAGCAAGCTCAAAACCCATTTTTTCTGGTTTTTCCTTTCTTTGCGGTCCCGGAAATCGGATTGGGCGCCGTTTTTCTTGCGGTACATATTGGGAACCCAGATGTGGACGCTCAAGCCGTTGCGGCTTGCCAGTTTCACGAAATTCGCAAATTGTTTTTTGTTCGACCAGCCGCCGTTCGGACCGATGGGCGGACTCACGGCGAAAACGGTGTTGAGATTGGCCGCCGTGATATTATTCACAATCGCCGCCACTTTTTCCGAATTATCAAGTTCATCCACCCAAACGCCCCGCACTTCGCAGTCGGCGCCGTCCAGAAGCCCGTTGCGGGCGGTTGTTTCGGCAAGAACTTTTTCAGCGGAAAACAGAAAACTACAGACTAAAATAAAAACGGAGAAATGAAGAAATAATTTTCTTCGCATTGATAATTTTAAGCAAGAAATAATTTTCTTTCATAGAAACTATGGATTTTATCTCGGCATCGGAGCAAGAGAAACGCAGTGCATTTCTTCAAGAGTAATAGGAATATTGGAAAGAATCACTTCCGGATAGAGATTGAGGCTGGCGATCGTCGCGTTGCCGTCGAAGTTTCCCATGAAGCCAAAATCAATGTTGGGAAGAGGGACGCCTCTTCCGGCAACGACGTAAGTTTGGGTCCCCCGAGAGGTTCCTGAAAACGAGCCGCCGTTGGGAGGAAGCCGGAACTTCGCTTGGCCCTCGAAATGGTGGAAAGTATTCGCTCCGGGAGACATCTCATAAGTTTGGGTTCCTTCCCATTCGTCGTCAAGATAGCCGCAAACATTCGCATCGAGAGAAGAAAGGAGTCTCACTCCGCCGGCCGCGGCTTGCGGATTGGTGCCCTCGCCGCGGAAACGGTATTTGTTCTGGCAGTCGTTCATCAGCCACTCGATTACCGTGGCCGCTCCTTCCGAAGCCGGCAGGGCCCGGGCGAGCGCCAGGCGATTCTGAAAATCTTTTCGGCGAAGTTGAGTCGGGTTGTTGTCGCAGAGATATTGAAGATGATTGGCGCTTTCGCTGTTGCATCGTCTGATCTCGCTTTCGTATCTCGAAACGGCGGCGGTGTCTCCGGCAGCGCTGGCGGTCGCGATTGTCCGGGCGAGGGCCTCGATGTATTCGCCGGTGCAGGCGCCGCTCGAAGCCGCGCCGGAATTGGAGGCGGCATTGTCGGCGATGCTTTCCGATTCCTCCTCGTCTGGATCATCCGTTGACGTTGCGCCGGTCTCGTCAATCGGGCCCATAATCCAATTTCCTTTGTTAGAAATAGTGGCCGGTACAGTATGCACTCCACCGTTATAATCAACAAAAATCATCACGTCCCTGTCAGAAAATCTCGGCTGATCTCCCGAAGAGCCGGCTGGCCCGTTATCATTTCTGTCGCTTGAGCCGCTTCCGGTTGCTCCGCCCTGGCCGGACGGAATATTTCCCGGAATGGCTATTGAGGGATTATTTCCGAAAATTTCGGCGAGGCTTCCCAGATCAGGGACGTTGCCGGTTGTCCCGGGCGGCAGGCCCGGTGGTGTCTCTGGCGGGGTTTCCGGGGGCGTTCCCGGCGGGGTGGAAGCCGTGCCGCTTCCTACTCCCGCCCCGGGTTGCGAACCGGAGCCGGAGGGCTGATTGCCGGAAACGCTCACCGACGAGCCGGAGCCGAGGCTCGTTCCCGGCGGACCGATAACGACGCCCGGGTCGTCCGGATCGTAGTTTTCAATCGGCGATTCACCGACAGGCGTGACGGAAATATCCGTGTCCTCTTCGAGTGAGCCCGGAGCGATATTTAGGGTGAAGTACAATCCGCTCTTGGCCCGGGCCGTGATCTGTCCGCCGTCTTTGGCAGTGATTCTTTTGGTGACGGTCTGCGAAGGGTCAATAAGGCTTGAGAGATCTTTCCCGCGGAGAGTGCCTCGGGGAGTCTGGGAAATTTTCGGGAGCGAAAAATCGCCACTTCGAAGATCCATAATAAAAGAAAAAATAAACGGCCACATCCAGACAAGAAGAAAGATTCCGGCAAGGAGAAAAATTACTCCGACAATGAGGAGCGGCAGGCAGGCGCTGCTTTTCTTTTTCTCGGGTTGATTTTCGCTGGCTGCGGGTGCGGAGGCGGGAGTTTTTGTTTTGTTTTCTTTTTTGTTTTTGGTCATCCCATTAGACATAATTTTTATTTATAAATAAACAAGCGGTAATTGCCTGTTCCAACATCGTAATAGGTGTTATTGAAACTCGTCCTATAGCCATACAGAATGTAGATAAATCCGTTCTCCACGTGGTATGATCCGCCAGTCCAGGCCTCTTCGGAAAATCCGGAAACAAAATTAGCTTTTTTCACAAGACGCATATTCGGTATATTGTCAGTTTTGAGACCTGGGACCAGAACTTTCCGATAATAATACTTGGTTGAAGAATAATTGATTGAAATATCAGCGTTTTCTTCATCTCCGGAAACGGAGAAAATATACCGCTTTACGTGGTTTCTTGATTTTGAAACTTTTTCCGGGAAGCAGATCCGGTAAGTTCCCTCGGCTAAATCGTGATACTGCCCATCGGCTGAATACCCGTAGGTAATCCAGGCGTAGTCGTTGGAAAAAAAAGAAATGCCCGACGAAGCCCAGGATTCTGCTCCCAATCCGGATCCGAACGTATCTTTTTTATACACCCGGTAGTCAGGAAGGCTCGTAGTTCTCAATTTTTTGACAGGAATTTTTCTATAGTAATTGACCATACCGGTGTTGTAACTGTACGGGACGATCGAGGCGTCGGCATCTGACGCGTCGCCGGAAACAGAGACATCAAAAATCTGGGCGCATTGACGTTTGGTTTTTTTCGCGCTTTTCCCGCCGTAGTAAGTAAACAGCCGGTAGTCTCCCGTGTCATTGAAACTGTATGCCCAGTCTGTATAGTACCATCCCGACCCGTACTGCAAGTACAGGTACCCGTCGGTGATTGAAAAATTTGATCTTCCCAGCCAGCTTCCTTCGGGGTAAAAATAGGAAGCGGGATTTTTTCTGAATAATCGCAGGGGGAGCGGATCGGAAATCTTGAGTCCCGGAACGGCAATTTTTTTGTAGTAACCCTGGTAGGTTATTCCAAATGAAGTGAGCGTGCTTGTTTCCGCGTCGGCATTGGTCTGGTCGCCGGAAACGTTGAAAAAGTCGGCGGTTTTGTAGTTATTTTTGGTTTTTTTAGCTTCGGCCGTCCCCGCGCTCGCGCCGCAGAAAAAAACCGCCGCCAGGAAAAAAAGTGGAAAAATGAAATTCGCTCTTTTCATTGTTTTGTTTTTGTGTTTACCCCTGCAGTTTTATTATACCCTAAAACAAAAAACCCCGAAAGATCGGGAGCGGCGTCAGATATTTTTGACGATTTTATTTTAGGAAGTACAAATACTTTTGGAAGCCGCTTGAGGTACAGCTTGGCTTGAGGATTGGCGGTTCCGAACGGCGAGAATGGTGAGGAGAAGAAGGAGCAACAGGGTGATCCACATCAAAATCACCCCGCCGATGATGTTGCTGTCCGGATTGTAACGCCAGCCGAGCAGATACAAAAGGCTGACAATGACAAAAAAAACAAAGAAAATGACGATGACAAAGGTGGCTATCATATTTTTATCTTAGGGGATATGGGGATTTAGTCAATCGGGAAACAAAACTCCGAAAAATCGGGGATGTTCAAGCGGGAGAATTTTTGGGAACTCAAAATTTGAAATACGACTTCAAAAAGAAAATGGCAAGAGCCGCCAAGACGAAAGGCCCGGTATAGACTGGAATTTTGTGTTTCAGAGCCGCGTGTTGAACCAGAATAGCTGCGATGCAAGCTACAATTGTCACGAATATCGCCAGATCCATTCTTTGAACAAGCACTGCCGCGACCACGCCAATGAGCACCGAGTTGAATCCCATAATACCCGCGTTCACAATCGAATTTTCAATTCCGAGAAGCGAAGACATAAGAAAACTGGTGGCGACTCCGACAATTGAATAGAGCCCCATTCTGGGTTGAATGGCTATGATAGAAGCAAAAATAAGCAATCCAAAGATTTGGTTTTCAATCAAAAATACTTGACTGAAGCTATTGAGAAAGGCGTTGAGATAATTCATGTCAAGGTATAAAGTTGTTGATTAGCCCTTGCCGCGAAACCAAAAGCGAGAAAATAATTCCGCCAGCTCTTTGCGGTTGACTTGTAGGAATTTCCAAAGACAAAGTAATCAGCCAGAACTTCGCGCGTTCTCAAGAGTTCGCGCAATTTTTTTTTGTTTTTTTCGTCAGCAATAGTGAGATCCAAAAGCTCCAGGGCTCGCTCGAAAGCCTGCTGACTATAATCCGCGTTTTTCCTTTCTTTCCACCGGATCGCTCTTTCCACTTCTGATCCGATGTTGGCCATCTGCTCAAAAAAAGAAAGTTTACTCCAGCGTCCGGCGGCGAGTTGTTGGTGTTGATGACTCATTCGGCAATCAGTTTATTTACAACGACAATGATTTTTTCCTGGATTTCGGAACTTTCCACATCGCGGCTCCGGTTGTTTTGCCTTGGCTTGATATTTATCATTGAATCAAATTCAACAGAGTCATCGCCTTTAAGTTCCGGATAAAGATTGATTCCCCAGAGATTCTCCTGCCGCGACCCGCGCTCGAGAAGCAGTGCTTCAAGGTCAGCATGAAGCTCCGCATCAACGGCCAGAATTTCTTTTTCAACATCAACTACCGCTTTCACGAAATTGCCAAACATATTTTTGGCCATTTTTTGAAGTTCGTTTTTGGAAATTTTATCTTTGACAATTTTCATATTTTTATCTTAGGGGATATGGGGATTTAGTCAATTGCCGCGGCCAACCCCCGCCCGCGGGATAAAAAATAGGTTATAGTAAAGGCCGGGGAATTTCCCAGCCTTTTTGAAACTTTGGTCGCCGATTTTACTTCGGCAAGTTTTTCCCCCTCGATTCTAGAAGCTGATCGTCAGCAGTTTTCTGTCAACCGCTTCCAGTTTTTCCAAATGCTCCAAGGCGTCAAACAGGTCTTTGCCGGCGAGCAGATTGCCGCGATACCACTTCAGCTCGCCTCTCCGGTAGGTGTAACCCCTCGCTTTTAAGAGATTCAAGACTTTGATCACATTCAGCTCCCTGTCGGGAATTTTATTCCCCGTCCCGACCCAGACAGCCAGGCGGATTCTCCTTTTCAGCAACTTGGGAAGCTTGGGGACTTTCTTTTTTCTACTTCTCTTCGGCGCTTTCGGCAGGTGTTTTTTATATTCCGGTCTGATTTCGGCTAGCAGGCGCAAGGCTGTTTTATAGACCTTCTCCTTTTCATCAGCCGATTTCCGTTCTCTGCACTCAAGAGGACCCATTTCCTCTGCCACAGAGACGCCTTCTTCGCTGCCTAGTTTTTTATTTATGCGCCTCTCCAACCATTTCACGAACTCTATAAAGTCCATTCCGAACTTGTCTTCGGTAAGCCTGTTATGGACTACGAGGCCCAGCAGGTCCTTTATTTTTTCCATCGCTTTCCCCTCCTTGAAATGATCGCGACTAATTATATTAAATCTTTTTCTTGTCTATTTTTCCCGGCGGGAGACGAAATTTCCGGTTCGCGGGTCAAATTCATATTCCACTTTCCATGATCCGCCGTAGTGATTTTTGAGAACTTCGAGAGTCCGCTCACGCGTTCCCGGCGTGCAGAAAACCGAAATCGGATCTTTTTTGAGACTGCCGAAAACATCGCCGTAAGTCAAATCAAAAGCCAAAGAGAAAGGCCGTCCCTTAGGCGGATTGAATTCGAGAAGTCCCACGCTGTGGTGATCCAGAATTTTTCCGCTGTTGGAGAGAAATTTGTAGCTTCTCGCGTCGCTGAACTTGGCGCGGGGAGCTAGATCAAAGAAAGATTCTTCGTCACCGAAGCGGTGGGTGAGCCGCCGGCCGAATTCCTGGGTGGCTTGTTCACAATCATTTTGGAAGTTTTCATCGGCCAGCGAGCGCAAGACAAAAGCGCACTGCTCCGAAGCTTCTTCTCCGAGAAGGGGCCGCAGTCGGTTTTTCAGATTTTCAAGGTCTTTTTCCGAATGCAGGGAGGCTTCAAACCGGCGGAAAACAAACGGATTTTATTTGGGTCCCAAATACTCCATAGATTCAAAAAAATCACGAATTTGTCTCAAGCCTATTATACCATACCACAGATCTTTCTGACTGGTATATTAAAGAAGTCAGCCTGACTTACCCTAGCATTGAATGCTGGGGTGAATAACAAGGCTTGTTTAAGCGTTTCCAGGCTATTGGGCTATTGCGCCGCTATTGACTTTTAGTTTGATTTACTTCTTCCTAACATCCGATGTTGGGAAGTAAATACGAAATCTGGGTTGATGCTCCCGGGACAGATGATGATTTTGTTAGGTTTCTTCATAACAAACAATAGTTTTCTTCACAGACCGTTCTTCTCGATATCCTTAGCCACCGGCAGAAAGCTTTTTATCAAAAACAAGGGCCAGCTTTCCGGGACGTATTTTATCGGAACATGGTACAAATCAACCCAAATATGGCTATAGATAGCAAAAAGAATAGACTTTTCGAGGTACGTTCTTTCTTTACGATTGAATCTTCTTTTGCTAGCGTAGCCGGCCAGAAACTCCTTCAGAAGCTTTTTATCAATCTTGCCTCTGGAGCAAAAATTCCACATAATTGTTTTCCCGACGTCGACCATAAAGGGACCCAGATAAAAATTTCCGAAGTCTATGATACCCGTTAATTTTTCTCCCTGAAAAAGCTCGTTGGTATGTCCTATGTCAACGTGAATCGGCCCCCGGGGCAAATCAGCGAGCGGCTGGTTTCCGACCACCCCTTTTCTGATATTCGTGACAACGGCTTTCAGTTTCGGATTAGTCTGACGGTTGGCATACGAGTCCATTGTTCTCATCACTCGCCAGTTCAGATCATAGAATTT
>Ga0233423_10000025_pt1 | contig 96209 bp, 109 predicted proteins | sample Watercolumn_Mata_FD_180713 | JGI IMG/M metagenome (GOLD analysis project Ga0233423, IMG submission 180713) | Freshwater microbial communities from Lake Matano, South Sulawesi, Indonesia - Watercolumn_Matano_2014_112_MG | ecosystem: Environmental > Aquatic > Freshwater > Lake | place... | reverse complement strand
CCCGGCGGAAATAACTCTTTGGTGATTAACGGTGCGGGTAACGTTGGTGTCGGGACCGTAACTCCGGGCTATAAACTGACCGTAGGCGCCGACCTCTTCGGTGTTAATTCTTCCGGCTATGCCCTTCTGCCTGCGGGGGCAGCGGGGACACCATCGCTGACTTTCATAGCAGACCCTAATACGGGTATGTACAGATATGGAGCAGATGCCATTGGTTTCTCTGTGGGGGGGACGATGGGCATGTTGCTTGGTGGAGGGGCGTTGCAAACGGGAGGGACAACCGGTGCACCTGCTCTAAGTATTGCGGCTGGAGCGGTGGGATATCCGGCATATACGTTTTCGGGGGATACCGATACTGGTCTTTATAGAAATGCGGCGGACACACTCTCTTTCGCGACGTCGGGCGCAAATCGTTTCCTTATCAACACAGTCGCTTTATACGGTGTCACTAACCCCGGCTCTCCATATATTCTTTCTGGTGCTGGGTCAGCGGCGACTCCGCCATATAGCTTCCTGGGCGATGTGGATACCGGTATGTATAGAAGTGCAGCCGATACGGTTGCACTTGTCACGGGCGGAACGAGTAGGGTGGTTATCGACGCGAGCGGTAACGTCGGTATTGGGACGACAGCGCCGACTGAGATATTACACCTAAGCGCGACAAATCCCGTTGTTAGGATAGGTAGTTTGGTAAACGATGCGGTAGGAGGAAAGATCCGGTTTACTGAGAATGCATGGCAAGGAGGATATATTCACTACGACGGCTCTGCTAATGTTTTTAATATTGGTAGGCACGAGGTTAGTGACTCTTTGTTAGCAAGTGACATCCCAGTAATCAGCATTTTAAGAAGTAGCGGCAACGTTGGTATCGGAACCACCACCCCGGCCTACGGGCTTGAAGTACTCGGCACTGCTCGTTTCTCCCAGCCAGTAGTTGTCGGTACTCCAACGGATGCCGGTCACGCTGCCACCAAGAGCTATGTGGACTCCGCCACTGTTGGTCAGACAGGTTGGACAGACGGAGGTGCCAGCGTCTATTTAACTACAAGTGGTGACAAGGTGGGCGTTGGGACGACGAATCCAAGAGGAGCATTGGATGTATATGGGAGAACATCATTATTAGGATTAATACCTATTACCGCAAGTTATGCAGCTTCTGGTTATCCTTCTATCGGATATAATTTTGCCGGGCAGTCAGATGGTTCTTGGCATTATGTGGCAGCAGATACAGCATATATGATTAATTTTGGAAACAACAGCAGAGTAGACTTTAATTATGCTTCCTCTGGATCAGCAGGAAATGATATTACATGGAATACAGGAATGACTATGAAGAATGGCAACGTCGGCATCGGGACGACGAGTCCGGGGGCAAAACTTGATGTAGCAGGAACAATTAGGACTACAAGTGGTTATGGTACAATCCCTTCTGCTACTAATTTGCTGTTGGCTGCTGGTGGAACTTCACCAGACGCGGCCTCGATCATCTGGGGAGATAATACTGGATGGAAGCTTAATTTCGGAACGAATGTTTCTTCAACATTTACACCGAGAGTAACCATTGTTGATACAGGCAACGTCGGCATCGGGACGAACGCCCCGTCAGCAACTTTGGATGTGAAGGGTGCTGCCGGCACGTATAAACAGTTAATGTTAGAGAACACAGAAAGTCAAAAATTGTGGGCAGGAGCAGTGGCAAACACAGTTGGAACGTATGTTGGCGGAAACGCTTATTACTCCTCTTCGTTCCAATTCATGCCGAACTACACTGCTGCGTCGGGTATCAACTTTAGGCAGGACGGCACAATAGAGTTCTGGAGCGACACAGGGCTGACGGCGGGCGTGTTGTACAACCCGACCGAGAGAATGGCAATTACGAACGCCGGTCTCGTTGGTATCGGGACAATGGCGCCGGGGGCGTTATTAGAGGTTTATAACGCGACTGATGCCTACGACTACATAAAAATAAATGATACTTCTTGGGGAACTGACAATGCCAGGAAAGGTATAATTTGGGGTCAGGGCGCAACCGAACTGGTTTCTATTGACGCTATCCGTGAGAGTTCCGGGAATGCTGGCTTGAGATTTTCTACTTACGCTGCCTCTACCCCGAATGTAGATGTTCTCACGATACAAGCCGGGGGCAACGTGGGTGTTGCTAGCACAACCCCGGCGTATAAATTAGCGGTAGTCGGCACAGCCAAATTTACCCAGCCAGTAGTTGTCGGTACTCCAACGGATGCCGGTCACGCTGCCACCAAGAGCTATGTGGACTCCGCCACTGTTGGTCAGACAGGTTGGACAGACGGAGGTGCCAACGTGTATTTGACTACAAGCGGTGATAGCGTGGGCATTGGGACGGCGGCACCTGGAGAAAAGCTTGCAGTAGCCGGAAATATTGTGCTTACAAACGGTGCCAACCGTCGCCTAAGAATAGGTTCTAGCACAAATTACTACTACGATCTGCAGGCGACTGGTGACGACTTTCAAATTCTTGAAGCCGGAGATACAAACAAGATACGATTTCACATTGATTATCCAACTGGTAACGTCGGCATCGGGACGACGGGGCCGGGGGCGACTCTACATCTTTATGGTAATGGCAATCAAGCTAATGGTATCTTGGAAATTCAATCTTCGTCCACGGGCGGAGACGGCTCAATAGCATGGCTTGGTCCTTATGCGTATATCAATTCTGATTCAGCTGGGGACTCGTATTGGAGCTGGGGCCATCGCTATAACGGAGATTCAAATGCCTGGGTCAGAACGTATACCGGTTTACCACTTGTTCAAACGATGTTAGATACGAATGGTAATTTTAGAATCTTATCTGACACATCTACTACTTCTTCTCCACCCTCGTTTACAGATCGGTTTATAGTAACAAATACCGGCAACGTCGGCATCGGGACGACGGGGCCAAGTTATAAGCTTCAGGTAACAGGCACCGATTCTGGTGGTGCAAACAATTCTACTACAGGATCTCAGTTTGCAGTTGAGGGGACAAATTCGACACACGGACTTTATATCCGTGCAAGAGATAATAGTTTAGGAATCGGTGGAGACACATATGCTAAACAATTATTCTCCTACGGTGGTAGGGATTTTGAAATATTCAACCGACAGTCTAATGCTTTAGTCTTTGGAACGGGTGGGACAGAAAAAATGAGGATACAATCAAGCGGCAACGTCGGCATCGGGACTTCATCGCCAGCGGTGAAGCTGGATGTGTGGGGTAAAACCCGCGTTGTGCCGTCGGGTGGCGCGGCTGACGATTACAGCTCGGGTATCAGGATAAATAACGGCACCTACAATTGGGCGGTAGTCCACCTGGGAGGAACGGCGCTCACGGGTTCCGGGGCGGGCCAGTGGACACTAGCTAAAACTCCGGAGGATGACTTTAAGATCATAGAGAACGGTACACAATATATGAGGATCAATGCCAGCACGGGAACCATGCTTACTAGGAATCTGTTGCCCCAAACAGATCTTACTTATGATTTGGGTAGTCCAGCTTATACTTGGAACGATGTATATGCCAACAGAATTTTTGATAGTGCCGGTATAGACCGTATAGATTTCTTCGCCGGGAGCGATACAGTAATTCGTGATAAAAATGGTATTCAGAGAATAATGATCGCGCAGGGTGGAGCTACCACAATGCAAGAGGACAACGGCAACACTGCGCTCACAATCTCTACCACCGGTGGTGTGACCGCAACGTATGTTGACAGTGCCACCCTCTTCTATCCGCTGAACTTGGTTGGTCCCGATCAGACCGGTGCGACCAATGATATATTAAGACTGCGTGCGCTGATGGACGACTCTGCCAGCACTTCCCAGACCCTTGCTTATATAGACTTCAAGCAGACAGATGCTACTGCTGGGAGCACAGACGGCTGGATTCTCTTCAACGCCGACGTGGCTGGGACGAACCAAAATATAGTGCTTGTTGGCTCGGATGGCACCACGTCCGGAGTTCAGCTCTTGGCTAATGGGCGCGCATCGGGAGTTGGCGCCACTACCGTATGTATGGATGCCTCCGGTGCGACCTGGATCGGTGATTGCACCTCGCTTTCTAAATACAAGGATAATGTCGTGGGTCTAAACTTGGGATTGTCCGATTTAATGAGGCTTAGGCCAGTTGAGTTTAACTGGGTCGCAGATAAAGGTGGTGAGAGAGATCTTGGATTCATCGCCGAGGATGTGGAGAAAGTCAGCCCGCTCCTTGCCACCTACGATGAAGACGGTAGTCTCCAGGGCGTGAAATATATGCAGATGACCGCCCTGATTACCAAGTCTGTCCAGGAATTAAATCTTGAGGTTGAGCGTCAGGCAAAAGAGATAGAGATGCTTAAAGCGAAAATTGACCAGCTCAATCCCTCGGACGAGATGGATAATATTCCGGGCGTGTGTACATACTAACCAACGTTGTTAAAGGTCCTAACATTATTGAGTTGATTAATAAGGTAGAACTATGCAGAAAAAGACCATAATAGAAATCGCGGTTGTGGTTGTCGCCCTGGCGGTGATGGCCGGGGTCGTTTATGTAGGTGTCCAAAAGGGCGGCATTAGAGTAGGCGGTCCTGGGGAGGGAGAAGAGAAGAGTCCGGGCGAGTCGGTTGCTCCGGGCACGAGTCCGATATCCGACAGGGGTGAGGTCCTGACAGCGGGGGGTGAGCCAGTTGATCTGGGTGTAACACCAGGGTCGCCCGATGCTCCCCAACAATCTGATCCTGTGTCCTTGGGCAACTTATCGGGGGATGTAGTTAAAATTTCGGCTTCGTCCGTCGGCTTCGTACCGTCCGAGTTTGAGGCAAAATCCGGAGACGCCGTCACGGTTGCCGTGACGTCAACCGATAGCCTTACCCACTTGTTTAAATTTAGTGATCCAAGCTTGTCTGCGGTGGCTATCGGTGTTGGACCAGGGGAAACCAGGGCGATATCATTCAACGCTCCTAAGAGCGGGGAATATGCCTTCCTGTGCGATGTCCCCGGTCATGGGAGTGAGGTGGGGAAGATGGTAGTGAAGTAAGTTCAAAACTTAAAGCTCAAAGTGCAAAGCCGCAACTGAAAACTTAAAGGTTTTTGGTTTTGCGCTGTGGTTTTACGTTTTACGCTTTTATCTTTAAGCTTCTATCGTAATGCTACTCAAGCGTCTTGAACTTCAGGGATTCAAATCCTTCGCTGATAAAACTGTTCTTGACCTAAGCCATAAGGTAACAGCTATTGTAGGCCCGAATGGTTCAGGTAAATCTAACATTACCGACAGTGTTCGTTGGCTCTTGGGCGAGCGTGATGCCCGCAATCTGCGTGGCGGCAAGGGAGAAGATCTGATCTTCGCCGGCACCAAAAACAAACCCCGCGCCGGGCAAGCGTGGGCTTGCCTTCACTTTGATAACTCCTCCGGGTTCTTCCCGATTGATTTTAAGGATGTCGCCATCTCTCGTAAGGTAGCCCGGGATGGAAGCTCCCTTTTTACCATTAACAAGTCTGAAGTGCGCCTCAAGGACGTGGTTGAGTTTTTCGCCAAGTCTAAAACCGGGGCTCGCGGATTGAACATTATTAACCAGGGCGAGAGTGACATATTTATTAAAGCTACTCCCCAGGAGCGGCGCAGTATGATAGAAGAAATCCTCGGTCTGAAGGAGTATCAGATCAAAAAGGAGGATGCTGTGCGCAAGTTAAAAAATACCTCCGTCAATTTAGATAAAGCTCGGGTGCTGATCGGAGAGCTGGAGCCCCACCTCCGCCTACTGCGCCGGCAGGTCAAGCGGTATGAGGGGAGAGAGGACGCCGAGAAGGAATTACGGGAGCTGGAAGATTCTTTTTACGGGCGGCAGTTAGGAGAGTTGGAGGAGAGTATGAAATCGCTGGTCGGGGAGGAGGAAGAAACTAGAGCTCTCTTAAAAGCAGAGGGATTAAGGTTGACTGGACTCCAGGGGGATCTGGAGAAAATAAGGAGGTCCGAGCCGCAATCCGCCGAAGATTTAAGAAAAATAAAGTTAGAGGAGGAAAAATTATACCAGAGACGCGCTGAACTTCAGTTAGAGTTGGGCAAAATGGAGGTGAGGCTAGAGCTGGCGGGGGACGATCAAGAGGTTAATCCCGGGCAAGCCAGGCGGGTGCTGGCCGAAGTACGCAAGATAGCCGAGAAGTTGATCGGTGAGGGGAGTCTGGAGCGGATCAGGGACGGGCTAAAGCAGATAGTTGGGCTGGTCGGTCTTTCTGGCGGGAAGAAAACAGACGGAAGCGCAGAACATAGGAAGGCGCACACAGAGTTGCTGGCCGAAATCAGCAAACTGGAGAAAAAACTTAATGACACTAAGAAAAGGGGAGAGGAGACAAGCGCCAGCCTCCAGGGGTTCAACGAGAACTTCGCCAAAGCGTATGAGCTAGTCGCTAAGCAGCAGCTGAAAATTAATGAACTCACCAGCCGAGAAAACGACTGTTTGGTAAAAAGAGAACGTTGCGTGGCCCGTCTGGAAAGTCTCCAAGAGGAGCTTAAGCAAATAGGGCGTTCTCGGGAGTCTTTGAGGGCAGGTGCGCAGAAGACTGATTCGCCGGACAGTGAGATCAGGCAGAAAATGCTGCGCATCCGTTCCCAGCTGGCTAGTATCGGGGAAGTTGATGAATCGGTGGTCAAAGAGGCCGGGGAAACAGAGGAGCGGCACGCCTTTTTAGTGTCCCAGATCAGGGACTCCGAGGGGGCGGTCGCGGATCTTAGACAGCTTATCGGCGAATTGGAAAGGAAGATCCACGGTGACTTCAACGACGCCATAAAAAAAATTGACGGGGAGTTTAATAAACTGATCCAACTAGTTTTTGGAGGAGGAAAGGCAGGACTGAAGTTGGAGAAGGTCGGGGCGGTGAAAAGCGGGACGCAGTCGGAGGAGGCGGCAGAGGGTGGTGACCAAGCTGCCGAAGAGGAATCTGGCATATTGCCCCCCGGAGTGCTGATAGATATAGTTTTGCCCATGAAGCGTATCCGGGGACTGGAGGTTCTCTCGGGCGGGGAGAGAGCCCTGGTTTCTATCGCCGCTCTTTTTTCTCTCATCTCCGTTAGCGCCCCGCCATTTCTTTTTCTGGACGAAGTGGACGCCGCCTTAGATGAACGGAATGCTCAGCGTTTTGGGGAAATTCTTAAGGGCTTTTCAAAGAGGACGCAGTTTGTAATAGTCACCCACAACCGGGCTACGATGGAAGCCGCCGATGTTCTCTATGGGGTGACCATGTCCCAGGATGGAACGTCTAAGCTGGTCTCTCTGAAACTAACTTAGAAATGACCAATGACTAATTTCTAGTGTCTAACGGCCGAGATAACCATTAGAAATTTGACATTTGGTATTAGTCATTCAATACTTTCCCAGGCATGTTAGCAGTAAAACTAAAACTGATCGGGAAGAAGGGACAGCACTCGTTCCGGGTTATTGTTCAGGAAAAACGCGCCAAGCTCCAGGGCAAGTATGTTGAGGATTTAGGCTGGTTCAATCCGCATTCAAATCAAGCCAAACTTAACCAGGAGAGACTGAAATACTGGCTGAACAACGGAGCGCAGCTGACCCAGAGCGCCCAGAGAATTGTGGAGAAAGTAGGGGCAGGCGCTGATACTCAGTCTTTCGGTGGCAGGAAAACACCCAAGAAGAGGAAGAAGGACAGAAAAGCGGCACCCGAAGCTATGCCGGCTGCGAGCGGGGAGTCTATTGTCCCGACGGCGGTTACGGATAGGGAAGAGGCCGCCGCTGAAGTTGCCGAAACGCCAGCGGAAACATAAAAATTCAAGAAGTCTGCTGCAGTTGTAGCGACGAAAGGTCGAGTAGGCGAAGATAGAATGTAGGCAAGAATGGCAGAGTATTCCGACGAGCAGTTTTTGGAGTATGTGGTGAAAGCCATTGTTGATAATCCCGACGAGGTTAAGGTCGGCCGCCAGGTTGATGAGATGGGCGTGCTCCTGACTCTTAAGGTCAGCCCGAAAGATATGGGGCAGGTTGTCGGCAGGCAGGGCAGCACCGCCAAAGCTATCCGCTCTCTTCTTAAGATAGTTGGCATTAAGAACAATGCCCGGGTTAACCTGAAAATAGAAGAACCGGAGGGGGGTAAGAGATTTGCCAAAGAGACCCCGGAGAAGGAATCAGAAAGATCCGGTCACTTTAGCGACACCACGGTTGGCAAGGTAATAGACGAGATCAAAAAAGATTTGTAGAAAAACGCAAAACTCAAAACTCAAAGGCCGGGACTGGCTCTTTGGGTTTTGGGCTTTGAGTTTTTAATGAACTTTCATGTAATTACAGTTTTACCCAGGCTATTTCCGCCCTATCTTGGTGAGTCTGTTTTGGGCAGAGGGGTCTCGCGGGGGTTAATTAGGGTTTGGGTGCATGACCTGCGAGATTTTACCCAGGATAAACACCACAAGGTGGATGATAAGCCTTACGGTGGAGGTCCGGGTATGGTTTTGGGTGCAGAGCCGTTGGTTGGGGCCCTCCGGCGGGTACTAAGGGGTAAGAACCGAAAAACTACCAAGGTATTAATCACCGACCCCACAGGGAAACAGTTTGATCATAGAATGGCCAGACACCTGGCGTGCAAGTATAAAGACGTGATTATTATCGCCGGTCGCTACGAGGGTGTGGATGCAAGGGTAATCGGTATTCTCAAGAATGGCTTTGGGGTCAGGGTGGAGAAGGTTTCGGCGGGACCCTATGTTCTGACTGGAGGAGAGTTGCCGGCTCTGATGATTATAGATGCTGTTGCGCGCCACACCGGCGGTGTTTTGGGTAAACGGGAGTCTCTGGAGGAAAATCGTCTCGGCGTGGGTGTACCGGTGTACACACGACCGGAGGATGTTCGGTTCAAAGGAGGAACCTATCGGGTGCCGGGCGTATTGCTGTCGGGTGACCATAAACAGATAGTTCACTGGCGCAGAAAGAACCAGAAAAAGAGTCCCTAAATATCTTGCTCAAGGAGGTGATTAATGATATTCTTGGGCTCGCGACTTATGGAGGACGCAAAATCAACTGATCAGAGCGATAACGCAACGGAAGAGGTAATAGCACCCGTTGAGGTGCTGAGCCCCGAGGAAACCAGCTCGCTGCAGGAAATGATGGAGCTGGGTATTTTTTATGGCCGCTCAAAATCCCGCACTAATCCCAAGATGAAGCCCTTTATCGTGAATAACCGCTCCGGCTTTGGGGTGATTAATCTTAGGAAAACCTACGCCGCCCTTAAGAGTTTTAACCTGATAGCGGAGGAGGCAATACAAAAACAGGGGTCAATCTTAATGGTGGGCACCAGTCCGTCGGTGAGGGATGTTGTCAGGGAGGCGGCGAAAGAATTGGGCTGTCCGAGTGTCACAGAGCGGTGGCTGGGAGGTACGTTGACTAACTTTGAGACCATCTCAAAAAGACTTAAGTACTTCAAAAAACTGAAGGAGGACAAGGCAACGGGTGAACTGGCAAAATATACTAAAAAGGAACAGCTTAGGCTTGAGCGTGAGTTGGCGAAGTTGGAGAAGCTCTTCGGTGGCATCGGCGATCTGGATAAGCTGCCCTCCCTAGTTTTTATAGCCGACCTGAAGAATAATGAGCTGGCGGCGAAGGAGGCTCGGGAAATGGGGGTTAAGGTTGTTGGAATTCTGAACACCGATGCTGACCCGTCCCTCGTGGATTACGGGGTTCCGGCCAATGACCGGAACAGAAAAGGTATAGAGTTCTTAGTTAATAAGTTTAAAACAGCTGTCCAGGAGGAGAGGGGAAAGACGCCCACCGCGGGTGAGGTCAAGAAGCAGGCCGTGGGTGGAGCGGGCGCAGATGTTTCGCTAAAGCAGAACAATGGGTAAGGACGATATCAAAAAACTCAGGGAACTGACTGGCGCCGGGGTGATGGACGCTAAGCGTGCCCTGGAAGAGGCCGGGGGAGATCTCACCAAAGCCGGTGAAATTATCCAGGAGAGAGGGCTGGCGAAAGCTGCTACTAAATCAGAGAGAGAAATTAAGGCCGGATTTATAAAGACTTACGTTCACAACAACAGAGTGGGGGTGCTTCTTAAGTTGGGATGCGAGACGGACTTTGTCGCCAAGTCTGAACCATTCCAGGCACTGGCCCACGACCTGGCTCTGCAGATAGCCGCTATGGCTCCGGACGACATCACCGCCCTATTAAGTCAGCCCTTTATCAAAAATGAATCCACAACCATTGGTGACTTAATTAAGCAGGTTATCGCCAGGACGGGAGAGAATATCAAGGTGGATTCGTTTTATAGAGCCGAACTCTAGAGACCCCATGCTAAAATAAATCCAGTATGGCCAGTTTGATATTGGAACTAATAATAATGGTGTCGTTGGCGATCATCGTTTACTTGATGGCTGCGGCGGTTCCCAAAATGGAGGAGGGGCAAGAAGCAGGGGAGAAATCCCCGCGTACTATCCTGCCTCTTCACAAATTGGATAGTTTTCTCATAAGGATCAGGGACAAGCTGCTCCGGCGGACAAAGATCGTAGTGATGAAAATAGACAACCTCATCAGCCGGCAGCTTAAATCAAAGAAAATCCAGTAGCAGCCGGATCTCCTCCTTGAATAGGGCTCAGTCCTTGTTTAAACTTGTTTTGTGGCGTCTGCATGGGTGGCGGAGCGGTCAAACGCACCAGACTGTAAATCTGGCGGCCTTGTGCCTACGGGGGTTCGAATCCCTCCCCATGCACACTTCGACGCACTATGTTTGCTCAGTGCGAGCGTCAAAGAAGGAAAATTTGGCGCGGGAGGGATGTCTTGCCCTGAGCCCGTCGAAGGGAATCCCTCCCCACGCACCCTGAACTAGAGTTGCTCCGCAACACAGTTCAGGGTAGGTGTGAACCGTGCTGCGCTCTGGTTCATACCACCCTAGTCAAAGAGCGAAGCACGGTTCGGGATGGCCCTAGGCCGCGCTTTGTTCTGGTTCGGGGCACCCGAGAGAACAATGGTTTGCCAGCGTAGCTCAGTCGGTAGAGCAACAGTTTTGTAAACTGTGGGTCGTCGGTTCGAGTCCGACCGCTGGCTCCGGATGTCTAAGGTCCATCTTATAGGTATCGGAGGAATCGGGATGAGCGCCCTTGCCCGTTATTACCTTTCCGAGGGGCGTACTGTCACGGGGTCTGATTTAGCAGCCTCCGATGTTATAGATTTGCTGGAGCGGTCCGGGATCAGTGTCCGTGTCGGAGACATATATGGGGATTCGATTGATGGTAGTGTAGAAGAGGTAATTTACTCAGCCGCTGTCCGGGAGTATGACCGAGAGCTACAAAAAGCCCGGGATCTGGGTATCAAAACGCAGAGTTATGCAGAGGCGTTGGGAGAGCTAACTGTCAGATACTTTACCCTTGCCGTCGCCGGTACCCACGGTAAATCCACTACCACCAGTATGCTGGCGTTAATGATGATGGAGGCGGGTCTTGATCCGACGGTGATCGTCGGTACTCGTCTGGCTGAGTTCGGCGGAACTAATTTTAGGAAGGGGAACGGCAAATACTTGGTAATAGAGGCGGATGAATACAACAGGTCATTTCTCAATTACAAGCCCCAGATAACTATTATCAACAACATTGACAATGATCACCTTGATACTTATGGAGATATTAACGGTGTAGTGGAAGGATTCAATCAGTACCTAAAAGCTCTTACTCCGGATGCGGTTGCGGTCCTAAACGCCCAGGATATTCACACCGAAAAGGCAATAATTGGGGTGCGGTGTCGGCTAGCCTTCTTTAATCACAAAGAGGCAGTTCTCAATTGGCCGCTCGCAATCCCTGGGCATTTCAACCAGATTAACGCTGAGGCGGCTTGGCAGGCCGCCCAGTTGGTCGGTGTTGAGCGTCCGGCAGCGGAAACTGCCCTGAGTAAATTTAGGGGTGCCTGGAGACGTCTTGAACCACTGGAGCCCGCGGAGCCGTCTTTTATGAGAGACACGCTCTTCTTTGCTGACTATGGGCACCACCCGACAGAGATTCGCGCTACTCTTAACGGGCTTAAGGAAAAATATCCCCAGGAAAAACTTACGGTTGTATTCCAGCCTCACCAGGGGAAGCGCCTAACTAACATCTTTCAGGAATTTATCAGTGCTTTTAGGGGGGCGGATACCGTTTGCCTATTGCCTGTTTATCAGGTGTCTGGCAGGGAGGAGGGTGAGGGGAAAACAAGTCTGGATCTGTACAACGCCCTTATAGAAAATAATAAACAACTCGGCATTGTCCAGGAGGTTCTCTATAAAGAAAGTTTTGAAGAATCCCTTGCGCTCGTTGGAGGAGGAGTGGTAGTCTTTATGGGCGCCGGGGATATAGACGCGTCGACTCGGAAGCATTTCCGATCCAAGTTGATAGAGTAGTATCACTTAGCCGGTGAGAGCCGACGTAGCTCAGTCGGCAGAGCGACTCCATGGTAAGGAGTAGGTCGCCGGTTCGATTCCGGCCGTCGGCTCTCACCGGCTAAGCAGAGCGGTCCGACACCGGTCGGACAGGTCCGGGGTTCGATTCCCCGTCTCGGCTCTCGCGTGAGGTTTTGCACTTTGCGCTTTAAGTTCTAGGCTTGTTTTCATGGGACTGAAATCAAAATTCACCGAGTATCTAGTGGGAATGAAATGTACTGCCTGCGGCAGGCGCAACTATTACACGCGTAAAAATAAGCGGGCGGTTGAACGTAAGCTAGAATACAAAAAATACTGCCGGTGGTGTAAAAAACACACTCCTCACAAGGAGGGCAGACTAAAGGGGTAGGGGGCCTGTGACTAAAGAGGGGCTGATCGACGGGCTGATAAAGGAGGGGTATTTAAAAACCCCTCTTCTGATTGAGGCATTCCGGGCAGTGGACAGGGCCGACTTTGTGCCCCCGGAGCTGAACAAGGAAGCATATGCAAACTACCCGCTGCCGATAGGGTACGGTCAAACCATCTCACAGCCGCTAACGGTGGCCTTTATGCTGGAGTTGCTTGATGTCCAACCCGGAGATAGGGTGCTGGATGTCGGAGCCGGAAGCGGGTGGCAGACTGCCCTTTTGTCTTATCTGGTCGGCCGTCGGGGAGAGGTATTGGCTATCGAGCGCGTTCCGGAGTTAAAAATACTAGCCGAATCCAACCTTAACCGGTGCCAGGGACTCCGGGGCAGGGTCAGGGTGGTTCTGGGGGATGGATCGGCTGGGTTGCCCGGCTCGGGCTCTTTTGACAGGATTGTAGCCGGCGCGGCGGCTCAGGATATCCCTGAAGCTTGGTTACAACAGCTAAAAAGAGGCGGGACATTGGTAGCGCCGTTCGGGGGCAGCGTCTTCAGGGTAGTTAAGGATGATGAAGATAAATTTAGGAAGGAAGAATATCCCGGGTTCGTTTTTGTGTCGCTGATATCGGAAGGATGAACTGGAGTTGACATTTCGTGTTCAGCTGATAGTATGGGCTTATTGTCCGTAGACAGCGGGTGGCTCCTATGAGAGCGTAAAGCCCGCCGAGGATGTCCCGCCGGGAGGCGGGCTGTGGTCTGCGGATGCCCGCAGATTTTTGTTTTATGGCGATAGGAAAGGAAAGAAAAAAAGAGTTAATAGAAATCGGTACCGAGGACCTAGACAAGTCTAAGAGCCTGGTCTTTGCTAATTTCAGCGGTACTAATGTCGGAGACATAAACGGATTGCGTTCTGAGCTGAAGTCCATTGGCAGTCGGCTAAGAGTAATCAAGAAGCGTCTCCTGGGGGTTGTATTCAAAAACAAAGGTGTTGATTTTGACTTCAGTCAGTTAGAGGGCCCGGTGGGGACTGTTTTTGTGGGAGGGGAGTTGTCAGAGACGGCTGGATCGCTCTACCGTTTTTCTCAGAACAGAGAATCTTTCAAGCTCTTGGGTGGTTATGATTTAGAGAATAAGCAGGTAATTGATGTAAAAACGATTAACCTTTTGGGAAGCCTGCCGCCGAGAAAAGTGCTGCTCAGCCAAGTAATCGGTGCGATCGCCGGCCCCCTGCGGGCGTTTCTTTATATTTTGAATGCGAAGTCTAAGCAGAACTAAGGTCGACAAATCAACGGGTTTAACTTAAATGGCGGAAGAAAATAAATATGAACAGCTGATAGGGGAGATCGGCAAGCTTTCGGTAGTTGAGTTGGCGGAGTTGGTCAAAGCGCTGGAAGAAAAGTTCGGCGTGAGCGCCGCGATGCCGGTCGCCGCTGGGGCTGGTAACGGTGGGGGGGAGGAAAAGACCGAGTTCAACGTGGTTCTGAAGTCTAGTGGTGAACAGAAAATAAATGTTATTAAAGCCATCCGTGAAATTACGGGCCTCGGGCTAAAAGAGTCCAAGGATATGGCTGAGGGTGCCCCGCAAGTTGTGAAGGAGGGCGCAAAGAAGGAGGAAGCGGAAGCCGCGAAGAAAAAGCTTGAGGAGGCGGGGGCCACGGTGGAGCTCCAGTAATAAACCGGAGGAAAGAAAAACAAAGAGAGACCCTCAGAAGGGTCTCTCTTTGTTTTTCCACAGGGAAGTGTTGCCTTGTGTGGGCTTGTGGTTTACACTCTAGAACAAGTGGGGAATTGTGGATAATTGTGTGGATAACCCCCTCCTCGTGTGGATAAGACATGTTTATAGGAGAGTTCCAACATAGCATTGACGAAAAAGGCAGGGTGGCTGTTCCAGCCAAATTCAGGCGTCAGATATCAGGGGGTGCCATTATCACCAAAGGACTAGATTATCGTTGTCTTTTTGTGCTTCCCAAGAAAGATTGGGACAATTTTGTTAAAAGATTTTCAGCTTCGCCCACGATTTCTCAGGCGAACTCCAGAGCATTCGCTAGATATATGTTCTCGGGGGCATCGGATGTGGAACTAGACACCCAGGGCAGAGTATTAATTCCCGATAACCTTAGAGCCTTCGCCAGGCTGAAAAAATCTGCCATGGTCATCGGTGTTTATAACCGGATAGAGATCTGGGACTTAGCAGACTGGCAACGGTACAAAGCCAAGATTGAAGAATCCTCAGAGGAGATAGCGGAAAAAATGGCCGATCTGGGGATCTAGAATGCACATCCCAGTTCTTTTAAATGAGGTGTTGGAAATATTGAACCCCTCGGCAGGACGGGTTATGGCGGACGCCACGGTTGGGGGAGGGGGGCATGGGATTCCGATTGCGCGCCGGCTATCTCCGGGTGGTGTTTTCTTAGGCATTGATTGGGACAAGAATCGAATAAAGGAACTAGAGCGAGCTATCACCGAAGAGAAGCTGGATTTGGACAGATTGATCTTAGTCTGCAGTAACTATACTGATCTACCGGCGATCCTGGAGGAAGAGCATTTGGGCAAGATAGACGGATTGCTGATGGACCTGGGTTTCTCGTCCGATCAGATGGGTAGCGGCAGGGGTTTTAGTTTCGGGGATCCGGAGGAGCCCCTCCTGATGACCTACAGCGAGGAAGACCGCCCCGCCTATGAAGTGCTTTCCGTTTTGGATGAGCGGCAGATAGCCGAAATTATCAGCGACTTGAGCGACGAGAGATATGCCCGCCGGATAGCTAAAGCCATAATCCTGACAAGAAGGGAGAGGCCGATTGTGACCAACCGAGATTTGGCAGAGATTATTCGCAGAGCCGTGCCCCAGAACTATGAGAAGGGAAGAATAGATCCTGCGACCAGAACCTTTATGGCGCTAAGAATCTTTGTCAACCGGGAGTTAGAAAACTTAGGAAGGCTCCTCGGGGAATTGCAGAGGGTTGTTAAAACTGGCGGACGAGTGGCGATCATTACCTATCACTCCAAAGAGGATGCGATGGTGAAGCACTTTTTCCGGAGCCTAGCCGCAGACGGGAAGGCAGCGCTCATAAGCAAAAAGGTCGTTCAGCCTACGGAGGCGGAAGTGGAAAAAAATCCGAGAAGCCGCAGCGCCAAGCTGAGGGCGATAGAAATAAAATGACAACAATTAGACCAAATAGGGACAGAAATATAAAAAGGGTTTTTGCCCTCTGTTATTTCGGAGCAGGGGGTATGGTATTAACGGCACTCTTTAGTTATATGAGTCTCGTCGCAGTAAAACACGATCTTTCCGAGACTAGACTCTCATTGGAGACAGCCAAAGTCGAAAATGCTGAGTTAAAGAATCAATATTTTCAGCTAACCAACGCGGATAGTGTTGAGAAACTAGCGGGCGAGATGGGGCTAATCCAGGATAGAAACCCAGGATGGGCGCTCGCATCACGTTCTTAATAGTTGTCTTTGCGGCTATCTACGGGCTCCTGTGCTGGAGATTTTTTGATATCCAGGTGTATCAGGGCGATCGTTATGAAACGCGAGCCTCCGTTATTAACTCTGAGGGGGGAGTGCTGGTTCCAAGACGGGGAAGCATATACTTCTCTGATAAAAACGGGGAGAAGGTTCCGGCGGCTATTAATAAGGAATATCCGGTGATTTACGCCGTGCCGAATGAAATTGATGATCCAAGCTCCGTGGCGAGGGCGCTGGCCCTGAATATCGCGGATAAGACCTACGACGAGCTGGAAACCCTTTTAGCAAAAGAGGACGATCCTTATGAGCTTTTGGTAAAAAAACCGACGGATGAGCAAGTGGTATCTGTCCGGGACAGCGGCCTGCCGGGTGTCTACATCGGAGACAGTTTGTCTAGGTATTATCCCTTTAGTAGCGTCGGGGCACACGTTTTGGGGTTCGTTTCAGCTAATGAACCTGTTTGGAGCGGTCAGTACGGCGCAGAGAGCTATTATAATCAGCGTTTGGGAGGGGTAGCCGGTGAATCTTCGGGGGACAGGATAAAATCACCCCTCCACGGAAGCGATATCCAGCTGACGATTAATGCTGATATCCAGACCCAGGCGGAAGATATTCTAGAGAACTTGATCGCTAGCAGCCGGGGTTTGGGGGGAACTGTGATCGTCGCCGAACCGAAAACGGGCAAGATCTTGGCGATGGCGAGCTTCCCCGATTTTGATCCCAACTATTACGGGGGTTCAGACGTGGCGAACTTCCTCAATCCAGCTGTTCAATCTATTTATGAGCCGGGCTCAATTTTTAAAGTTGTTACGATGGCCTCTGCTCTGGATGCCGGCAAGGTTACTCCGGAGACTACCTATTACGACTCGGGTGAGTTGACTCTGAATGGTCACACAATCAAGAATTGGGACCTGAAAGCTAACGGCACTATCAGCATGACCAACGTTATAGAGGGCTCTGTAAATACTGGTGCGGCTTTCGCTGAGAGGCAGCTTGGCCACGAGAACTTTTATGAGTATCTCAAGCGGTTTGGTTTTAAAGAGACAACAGATATTGATCTTCCGGGTGAAGTGGTTGGCAGTCTGCTGCCTCTTGAGCAAGATGTGATGGATATCAACTGCGCTACCGCTAGCTTTGTGCAGGGTATTTCTACTACCCCTATCCGGTTGCTGATGGCTGTCGCCTCAATTGCGAACGGGGGGAACCTAATGCGGCCCTACCTTAATATTGAAAACCAACCCCAGAAAGTGGGTCGGACGATTTCACGGGAAGCCAGTCGTCAGATGATAGATATGATGGTCTCAGCGGTGGATAAGGCACAGTTAGCCGCGATTAAGGGTTATTCAATTGCCGGCAAAACCGGAACAGCTCAAGTTCCCCGTTTAGGAAGTGCCCAAGGTTATACAGACGACGTTATCAATACCTATATCGGTTTTGCCCCAGCTTATAGCCCGGAATTCATTGTTCTTATACGTTTAGACAAGCCATACGGAGCCCCTCTGGCGGGCTTAACGGTGGTACCAGCCTTCAAGGAACTAGCGCAGTTCCTAATCAACTACTATGCTATTCCCCCAGACAGGATTGATATAGAGTAGTATTTTTGGAATAATCTTTGTGAGAGTTTGGCCCTGTCGTCTAGAGGCTAGGACGTCGCCCTCTCACGGCGAAAACCGGGGTTCGATTCCCCGTGGGGTCACACTTCGATTCGCGAAGCTCACTCAGTGCGGGCGCTCCGCATCGAGGTCGGGAACAGGGGAATCTCTTGTCCTGAACGTAGTCGAAGGAATTCCCCGTGGGGTCACATTTTAACAGGATGATTAAAAACGATATAACAAACTACGCCCAGCAGTTCCGGTACGAACCGACAGTTAAGAACGCTGATAAAGTAGGTCGTTTCGGGGCGGTTGTTGTCGGCGGGATGGGGGGGTCTGGGCTGGTTGCTGGGATACTGCGCGCTCTCAAACCAGGGCTTAACGTGGTAGCTCATCATGAGTATGGTTTACCTAGTTTCGTGGGCGGAGATGGGGAGAAGTACCTTTTTATTGCGGTTTCCCACTCGGGTGATACAGAGGAGACTATTAATTTCTGTGAGGAGGCGATTAAGGAGGGCCTACCGGTAGCCGTTGTCTCGGCGAAGGGAAAACTCTTAGAGCTGGCTGAGGAGAAGGGTTTGCCCTATATTGATCTCCCCGGGGATGAAGTTCAGCCGCGGATGGCATTGGGTTATGCCCTGCGCGCTGTTCTTAAATTGATTGGCGAGGAGAAGCTTTATAAAGAGACAACCCGGTTGGCAGAAAAACTGGACCCGCTGCGGCATGAGGAGCATGGCAGGGAGCTCGCCCAGAAGCTTTCCGGCGCGGTGCCGATCGTTTATGCCTCTCGTTTCAATCAGGCGCTGGCTTATAACTGGAAAATAAAATTTAACGAGACCGGTAAAATACCTGCTTTTTGTAATGTCTTTCCTGAATTAAACCACAACGAGATGGAGAGCTTCGGCGAGCGGTCAGCGGCTGGAGCACTTCTGCCCAAGGCGCACTTTGTTTTTCTTAGGGATGACGCAGATCACCTCCGGATCAGAGAAAGAATGGAGTTAACCGCTAAGTTGTATAGCGACTGCGGCTTGTCTGTTGAGGATGTAATGATTGAAGGTAAAACCAGACTGGAGAGAATTTTTAACACACTTTTGCTAGGAGATTGGGCGGCCTACTATTTAGCCCTGGGGAATGGGGTGGAGCCGGAGTCTGTGCCGATGATAGAGAGGTTCAAAAAGGACATTGGTGGTCAAAGATAAGTTTATAGTCCGCGTTTTTGCGTGCTGCCTCGCTTTATTGGTTTTGAGCGGGCTGGTGGTTTTTTTGGGTTTGCCGACTGGTTCCGGTGATTTAATTCTCCGCTTTGATAATTTTCGTGACACGGTTGTCTGGGCTGGCGATATCGGTGTTGTTTATGGCATCCTGGGGATGGTAGTTATTATCACCCTAATTAATTTTATGCTCGCCAAGCACATCTACGAGAAGGAAAAATTCCTCTCATATGTGTTTGCTGTCGGTACGGGGGTAGTTACGTTGTTCTTCCTTATCGCTGTCGCGCTGATGGCCCTTATTAATTGATCAAGTTGACCTTAATCCGAGTTAAATTTATGATGGTTCCGTTATGTTCGCGGTAGTTGAGATCGGTGGTAAACAATACAAAGTTTCCACCGGGGACAAAATAAAAGTAGAAAAATTTGGCGTCCAGAGCGGCGGTTCTGTGTTGTTGGAAAGGGTACTCCTAGTAGATGACGGCAAGGAAACCGTATTGGGAACCCCCTATTTACCGGAGGCAAAAGTGGAGGCAAAGGTGTTGAGCGAGGGTCGGCACAAGAAGGTTATTGTTTTTAAGATCAAGCCTAAGAAAAGATACAGAAAGAAAGCAGGACATCGGCAAGCCTACGCTCAAATAGAGATTACGAGGATGGCCCGCTCGTGAAATTAGCCTCTTTCGCCCGTGTTATAATCTGAGTGTTATGCTCAGGATTTTTAACACCCTAACGAAGAAGAAAGAGACTTTCAAACCGACAGACGGAGGTTGTATCAAGCTTTATACTTGCGGGCCGACTGTTTATGACACGGCTCACATAGGAAACCTCAGAACGTATATCTTTGAGGATGTTCTAAGGCGTACTCTGGAATTCATCGGGTTCCCGGTTAGGCACGTGATGAATATCACAGACGTTGAGGACAAAATTATCAAAAAGGCGGAGGCCGGCGGGCAGAGTATCCACCAGGTGACCAAACCATATACCAAAGAATTTTTTAACGATATCCAAAAACTCAACATCAAGCCCGCTCACGTCTATCCCACTGCTACCGGTCACATAAAGGAAATGCTCCGATTGATACGCCGGTTGAGAGAGGATGGGGTGGCCTACGGAGGTAAAGACGGGTCGATTTATTTTGATATTTCACGATTTAAAAATTATGGGAAGCTGGTGGGTATTAAAAGGATCAAAATAAGAAATGGTGCCCGTGTTGATTCGGATGAGTACGGAAAGGAGGAGGCCCAGGACTTTGTGCTTTGGAAAGCTCAAAGGGGGAACGAGCCGGCCTGGAAAAGCCCCTGGGGAAAGGGGAGGCCCGGTTGGCATGTAGAATGTTCAGCGATGAGTATGAAATATTTAGGGCCGACATTGGATCTCCATACAGGCGGTGTAGATAACATTTTCCCCCATCACGAGAATGAGATAGCTCAATCAGAAGCTGCCACGGGCAAAAAGTTCGTGAATTACTGGGTGCACGGTGAGCACCTATTGGTGGGGGGTCAAAAAATGGCTAAGAGTCTGAAGAACTTTTATACGTTGCGTGATGTGGAAAAACGCGGTCTTGCTCCGGTTGCCTTTCGTTATCTTGTCCTGAATGCTCATTATCGGTCCAAACTTAACTTTACCTGGCGCTCGCTTGGGGGAGCAGACAGCGCGGTCTGGAATCTCTGGCGTGAGTTGGGAAGGATAAAATTTATCGGCGGCAAAGATCCTAGTAAGACCAAAAGAGGTAGGCTAAGCGAATATCGGGCAGATTTTAGGACAGCCCTTGAGGATGATCTGGATACCCCGGCAGCGCTATCTGTTCTCCGCCGTGCGATAACGGACCCGGCTGTCTCGCCGGCAGATAAGCGTTTGCTGGCACTCGAGATGGATGGGGTGTTCGGTTTAGATCTCCAGCGCGCCGACTATCTTTCTAAAACCCCGCTTCATATTAGAACTTTAGTTGCCGGTAGAGAGCTGATGCGTCGTAATCAACAGTTTGTTAAGGCGGATAGTTTAAGAAACAAAATAAAGTCGCTAGGATACGAGATAGAAGACACATCGTACGGACCGTTTATATGGCCAAGCCGAAGATTAAAATCCCACCCCAAGACCTAGAAGCAGAGCAATCCGTTCTGGGCGCTCTTATGTTAGATAAAAACGCTGTGGCTTCAGTGGCAGACCTCTTAGAGCCAAGTGATTTTTATAAAAAAGCCCATGGGGTCATTTTTGAAGCAGTGATGCGCCTTTGGGATAGGCAAGAGCCGATAGATATTTTGAGCGTCACCTCCGAGTTAAAAAAGATTCAACACCTCAAAGAGGTGGGGGGATCCAGCTATCTAACCGACCTGGTAAATTCTGTTCCAACCGCATCCCACATCCTTCATTACGGCAAGATCGTGAAGGAGAAGCGTATCCTAAGGGATTTAATCAACATTTCTGCCAATATTACGGAGGATGCGTTCACTTCCGAGGGTGAGATTGACGATTTCATGGATAACGTCGAGAGGCAGATATTTTCTATCTCCCAGCGCTCTATCTCAAAAAATTTCTTACCCATCAGGGAAGAGTTGCAAAAAGCCTACGAGCGTATTGAACGATTACATGAAGGCGGGGGAGAGAAATATCGCGGGGTACCGACAGGTTTCCGGGATCTGGATGCTATTTTATCCGGTCTCCAAAAATCGGACCTGATTATCGTAGGAGCTAGACCGGCGCAGGGTAAAACCACCTTTGCGCTGGACGTCGCTCGCTACGTCGCCGTGGAGTTGAAACAACCAGTCGGAACCTTTTCCCTGGAGATGAGTCGAGAACAGGTGATAGACAGAATGATAGCCGCCGAGGCGCAGGTTGATCTGTGGAAACTTAGGACAGGGCGATTGAAAGACGATCTGGACTTCGAGATGATCCAAGCCGCGCTGCATAAACTTTCGGAGGCCCCCCTTTTTGTAGAGGATATGCCATCGCCGACAGTGGTGCAGATGCGCGCTATGGCAAGACGTCTTCAGGCTGAACATAGGGGTTTAGCACTGTTAGTCGTTGATTATCTGCAGTTGATCCAACCTCGGAAAGGCGTAGACAGCAGTGTCCAGCAGGTGACAGAAATCTCGCGTGGGTTGAAGGGACTAGCCAGGGAGTTGGCCGTGCCCATTTTGGCAGTTTCTCAGCTCTCTAGGGGCGTGGAGCAACGAGAGGTAAAGATTCCTCGTCTATCAGACCTGCGAGAGTCTGGCTCAATAGAGCAGGACGCGGATGTTGTGCTATTTGTACACCCTAAGGATTTTGGCCGCGCCGATACACCAACGGAGGATGAGAACATCACAGAGATTATTGTCGCCAAGCATAGGAACGGTCCGTTGGGCACAGTTAAGCTTTACTTCGATAGACAGAAGGTTACTTTCCGTAATTTGGAGAGAGTGCATGAGAACAACTAAGAGCGCTAAGAAGTTGGTAGATGCCCTATCTGCTCTGCCGGGGATTGGTCCGCGGCAGGCCACTAGGATAGTGCTTTATCTTATCCGCCAGGGACACGGGCTTCAGAAAGAGCTCGAGAGTGCGGTGGGGGAGCTTAAGAAGGTGAAAGTGTGCTCACAGTGTTTTTATGTGCATGAAAACCCGGGTAAACTCTGCGACATTTGTTTAGATAACAAGAGAGACCAGTCGATAATAGCTATCGTAGAAAAGGAAACAGATCTCATATCCATTGAGAACACGGGTCGGTATCGGGGGAGATATCTGGTTATCGGTGAATTAAGTCGGGGTGGGCTTCTAGGGCCCGATCAAAAACTTAAACTTAGGAGTTTAAGAACGTGGATCGGCAAGAACTGTAGTGGTCTGGCGAGCGAAATAATCATTGCCTTTAATCCTAACGCCCAGAGTAATTTTGTGGCAGAACAGATTATCGGGGAACTCAAAACCTCGGCGGGTAAGATTACGCGTCTGGGCATCGGCATTCCTTCGGGCGGCGAGATAGAATTTGCCGACGACGAGACCCTGGGGGGAGCTCTAAGGGGTAGAGGATAATCGGAGGTAGGTTGACACGCGCGAGCAGATTTTCTATTTTGTATTGCTAGATAAATCTAATATGGCAGGCAAAAATTCTCCACAAGATCAAGGCTCTGAGGCGCTCGAGAAATTAACTAAAGAGCGTGATGATTACTTGGCGGGCTGGCAGAGGGCAAAGGCCGACCTCTCCAATTATAAAAAAGACGAACTTAAAAGACTTGAAGAAATAGCGCGTTTTGCTAATGCCGAGATTATCCTGGATCTTATCCGGGTCTTGGACAGTTTTGAGCTTGGTTTGTCTGCTATGGAGAGGATGGGCGAAGTGGAGAAGGGGATCTATCTAATAAGGGGTCAGCTGGAAGATACGCTGAAAAAGTATGGACTGGAGCGGATTGAGGTCAAGGAAGGAGCTCCCTTTGATCCCGGTCTTCAAGAAGCGGTTGCGTCAGTGGACGGGGAGGAGGCTCAGGACGGCCACATCGCCGGAGAGGTTGAAAGGGGATATCTGCTCCACGGCAGGGTTTTAAGAGCGCCCAAGGTTAAGGTCTATAAGAAAAGAACGTAAGATCAACCATTATGGCAAAAATATTAGGGATTGATCTGGGGACCACCAACTCAGCGGTGGCGATTGTTGAGGGCGGGGAGCCGAAGATATTAGAGAACGCTGAAGGCAACAGGACTACACCCTCCGTGGTGTCTCTTTCCAAGTCAGGTGAACGTTTGGTGGGACTGCTGGCCAAAAGACAGTCTGTCACCAATCCTCAGAATACGATTTCTTCGGTTAAGCGTTTAATAGGGCGTAAGTTCTCTGATCCAGAAGTACAGAAAGATAAAAAAATATTGCCGTTTGAACTGCGCGAATCGTCAGATGGAGGGGTGGAGATTAAGATGGGGGGCAAATGGCACAAGCCAGAAGAAATATCTGCCATGGTTCTGACCAAACTGAAGAAAGATGCCGAGGCTAGAGCGGGGGAGGCGATAAGCGAAGCGGTTATAACTGTTCCGGCGTATTTTGACGATTCCCAAAGGCAGGCTACTAAGAACGCGGGGGAAATAGCCGGCTTGACGGTGCGACGTATTATTAATGAACCGACAGCCGCTGCCCTAGCCTATGGACTGGATAAACAAAAGAACGAAGTTATTGTGGTTTACGACTTCGGGGGAGGAACTTTTGATATCTCGGTTCTTGAGGTTGGAGACAATACCGTAGAGGCAAAAGCCACCGGTGGGGATACTCACTTGGGGGGAGATGATTTTGACCAGTTAGTTATTACCCACCTGGTCAGTGAATATAAGAAGCAGGAAGGGGTAGATATCTCTAAAGATCCGCTTGCTCTTCAGCGGCTTAAAGAGGCGGCGGAGCGCGCCAAGCATGAGCTGTCAAGCTCCATCGAGACAGAGGTTAATTTACCCTACGTTACCTCAGACAGCTCTGGACCGAAGCATTTTCTTATTAAGCTCTCTAGGGCGAAGCTGGAGGAGTTGACGGCTGGTTTGGTCAAGAAGTCTATAGATTTGGTCAGGGAAGTGGTTACAGCCCGCGCACCCAAGGGAGCAGGATTAGGGCTTCAGGAGATAGACGAAATCATTTTGGTTGGAGGTCAGACAAGAATGCCCGCCATTCAAAACGCGGTTAAGGAGCTTTTTGGAAAGGAGCCTCATCTGGGCATTAATCCGGACGAGGTGGTAGCCGTCGGGGCAGCGATCCAGGCCGGTATCCTGCAGGGGGATGTAAAAGATGTATTGCTGCTGGATGTAACACCCCTTTCTTTAGGCATTGAGACCCTGGGGGGCGTCTTCACTAAACTTATTGAAAGGAATACTACAATCCCAACCTCTAAGAGCCAGATCTTCTCAACGGCTTCGGACAATCAGACTTCAGTTGAAGTACATGTTCTTCAAGGCGAGAGAGAGATGGCTGCAGATAACAAGACCCTGGGGAGGTTCATTTTAGATGGGATACCTCCCTCGCCCAGAGGGATGCCCCAAATAGAGGTTAGTTTTGATATAGACGCTAATGGCATTTTGAACGTAAAAGCGGCGGATAAAGCTACTCAGAAGAGTCAATCGGTGCGGATAGAGGCTTCTACCTCTCTCAGCAAGGAAGAGGTAGAGCGTTTGAAGAGAGAGGCGGCGGAGCATGCTCGGGAAGATAAGGAGAAGCGTGGGTTGGCGGAGTTGAGAAATCAGGGCGAAACACTGGTTTATGCTGCCGAGAAGGCACTGAGGGAAGCCGGTGATAAGATTCCCAACGAGACGGTTCAGGATATAGAAGGCAAGGTAAAAGACTTAAAGGAAGCGCTGACAGCCGGCGACACAGAGGTAATTAAGAGCAAATTGAATTTGCTCTCGGGGGCACTTCAAAAGATAGGTGAGATATTGTATAAAGGAACCAAGCATGAACCTGGGCAGGCTGAACCCCCTAAAGAGGAGAGTAATTAAACTGGACACCGCTGCCGGCACGAGCGGGGGGGAGACATTACGGAAGGTAAATCCTAGAAGTTTTAGTGAAAGTCTTCAGGGGAAGCGCTCTCGGGTTGTCTCCGACGGAGCAACCTCAATTTGGAAGCCGTATGTAGTGGTATTCGTCAGTGCTGTTGCCGCTTTTGGCGCTGGCTACCTGCTTAGTGTTAAGTCATTTTCTAATGGTGCGCTTGTCCTCCTAGCCTTCGCGGTTATTTTTGTTGCCCAGACCGTCCTCCTAAGAAGGTTGCTAGATATAGTGCTGGCATCAGCGCTGGGCGCTTCGGGACTCACCGTTTTCTTTATCAACCAAATTCCCACCGACCTGGCTGTTTATTTAGCATCCGGTCTGGGTTTGCTTTTTCTCCTGGCGCACTTTAATAACAGGCGTGAGACGGAGAATATGCTGCACCTTAGATTTTTCAAGGCAGCGAGGTCCGGCGCTGGTCTATTCCTGATCGCTATAAGCATATATATTGGTGTGGTTTTGTTTGTTAACGGAGAGGCGTTCTTCGCCGAAAGGAATGTGAGTCGGATGGTTGATGTCGTCGGTAAACCGGCTCTTTGGGGCAGGGTTGAGGGCTTCTCGGCTGGCATGAACTTAGGAGAGTTTCTGAGCAGTTATACGAGGGGGCAGATCAATAAGGATCTCGTGCCCGGTATAAGTTCTAAGGCGTTTAAAAAGTTGTCTCCCAAGAAACAGGAGGTTGTGCTTGATGAGGTCGTCGCGGAGCTGTCCCGCAATATGGGGGATTATCTGAAATATGAACTTCGGGTAGACCAATCTATCGCAGCCAATGTTCAGGGGCTGCTCTCTAAGAGAGTTGAAGCTTTACCTCTGCAGAGCCAACCGCTCCGCTTGGCGTTGGTAATATTGGTTTTAGTTCTTGTTGTGAAAGGAGTAGAGTTTTTGCTCCTGCCCGCCCTCACTCTGCTAAGCCTTGTTATTTATGAGCTACTGCTCGGAGTTGGGTTTGCCACAGTGCGATTTGAGTCTTGTAGCAGGGAGGTCTTTAGCCTGCCCTAGGGGTTGCCCCGGCGGGTTGGTAGTTAGCTTTAAGATATAGCCCCGATGAAAGATTACTACGAGATATTGGGCGTCGGCCGCGATGCATCTGTTGAGGACATCAAAAGGGCTTACCGTCGCCTAGCTCACCAATATCACCCGGATAAGAATACCGGAGATGATAAAAAATTTAAGGAAATAAACGAAGCATACCAAGTTCTATCTAATCAAGAGAAGCGTCAGCAATACGACAGCTTTGGAAGGGTTTTTGAGGGCGGGTCGCCATTTAGTGGGGGACAGGGCTTCGGTTGGGATGTCAATCTCGGTGGTTTTGAGGACATGGGCAATCTGGGAGATATATTTAGTACGCTCTTTGAGGAGTTCGGCCTAAGGCAGAAAAGGCGGACGTATAAACGCGGAGGAGATGTAGAGTTGATGGCCGAGATTAGTCTGGAAGAGGCGAAACGGGGAAAGATATTTGACCTTGCTTATTCTACGTATGGAGTGTGCAAAATGTGCGGTGGCATCGGACACGAAAAGAGTGTTAATTTCCGTAGATGTGATTATTGCGGGGGGCAAGGGCAGATAAGGGAGACCCGGAGCACTTTCTTCGGCAGATATTCCCAGGTTAATACTTGTCCGCACTGTCGGGGTGTTGGGGAGATCCCAGAGAAGCTTTGTCCGGAGTGCAAGGGCAGCGGCCGGATAGAGGAAACCCGTTCGGCTAGAGTTGATATCAGGCCGGGGGTTGAGAATGATCAGATCATAAAACTGAAGGGTATGGGTGAGGTGGGAGAAAACAATGCCGGCAATGGGGATCTCTACGTTAAGATAGCGGTGCGTCCGCACCCGGTTTTTGAGAGGCGTGGTAACGACCTCTTCCGAGTGGTAGAGGCCAGCATCGTAGATATACTCTTGGGAAAGGAAATTAGGTTTGAAAATCTTGAGGGAAAAACGCTTAGCGTGACGGCACCGCCCGGTTTCAAGCTGGGAGACACGCTGAAGATCAGGGGCGAAGGAATGACGGGCAGTGGCAACCTGATTGTCAGACTGGAAGCCAAGACCCCGAGGCATCTTTCTCGAAAAGCAAGGAATCTCCTGGAAGATTTGGGGAAAGAGTTGGATTAAGGCGACTTGAAAGAACGAGGGGCCAGGAGTAATCTATTTGTAGTCGCTCGTGCCTCGGCTCAAGGCAGGTCCGTTCTTCATCCAGAGCGGACAAACGGGGCGTTTAAGGGTGTCGCCCGCCCGTAGCTCAACTGGCAGAGCAACGGCCTTTTAAGCCGGTGGTTGGAGGTTCGATTCCTCCCGGGCGGACTGCTAGTCCTGGAGATGCGCAAGAAGAGTGTTTGGGTACTGGTTGTTATTATCGCGACGGTCGTGTTGGCCGGTTTTTTTGTCTACCCGGGGAATTTGGTTGCTAACTCTATCCCGTGGCGGTTAGGGCTGGATCTAGTGGGGGGAAGCGCCTTAGTTTATGAGGTAGATCTAAGCAATATTAACGCGGAGGATCAGGCGGATGCGGTATCGGGGCTGAAAGAGGTTATAGAAAGGCGGATTAACATCTACGGTGTATCTGAGCCCAGGGTTGCTCTGGTCAAGAAGGGGGATAGCTACCAACTTTTAGTTGAGTTGGCGGGAGTTAATGTTGAGGATGCCGCCCGCCAGATAGGAGAAACACCGGTTTTAGACTTCAGAGAAGTTGTCCAGGACGGAGTTGAGATCACCTACGTACCAACCGAACTTACAGGACGGAACCTTAAACGTGCTGGTCTGGGGTTTGATAATCTTACAAATACTGCCATTGTGCTCCTGGAGTTTGATGATGAGGGGACCAGCATGTTTGCTGATATCACTGCCCGGAATGTCGGCAAGCCGCTGGCGGTTTTCTTGGATGGCGCGCCGTTGACGGCGCCGGTGGTCCAACAGGCGATTACTGGCGGCTCTGCCCAGATAACCGGTGGAGGAGCTGGGTTTGCGGCGGATGAGGCGAAGCTATTGGTGGAAAGATTCAACGCCGGCGCATTGTCCGCCCCGATCAAATTAATTAATCAGAGAAAGGTGAGTGCTTCGGCGGCCGAGGATTCTCTGAATCAGATCATTCTTGCGGGGCTGATAGGAACAGCGGCGGTCCTGGTCTTTATGATCATCTTTTACCGCTCCTTAGGTGTTTTCGCCGGGCTCGCGCTGTCTATGTATATTGTTCTGACATTGGCCCTGTTTAAGCTGATTCCTAATTTCACCATGACCCTGGCGGGCATAGCCGGCTTTGTGTTGTCTATCGGCATGGCCGTTGACGCCAACATTCTTATTTTTGAGAGAACCAGAGAGGAATTAAGAGCCGGGCACAGTCGGGGTGAGGCGACTAACGAGGGATTCAAAAGGGCCTGGCCGTCTATCCGCGATTCCAATACGACTACCATTATCACCTCAACTATTCTATATGCGCTGACCTCCAGTTTTGTTAGGGGTTTTGCCCTTACCCTTGGTTTAGGAGTTGTGGTGAGTATGTTCTCGGCTATCTTTATTACCCGGACTATGCTGCGCGCTTTTACTAAAGTCTGATGCCAAAGATCCTAAAATATAAAAAGACATTATTGGGAACTTCTCTCCTGCTAATGTTGGCTGGCGCGGGTTGTCTGCTTGCTTTTGGATTAAGGCCGGGCATAGATTTTACCAGTGGTTCCCTTTGGCAGATCCAAGTTCCCGGGATATCAGTAGAAGACTTCAGGCAGTTTATGGGGCAAGACCTGGGGATGGGGGAGGTCAATGTTCTCTCGGATGAGGGAGGCAGTGTTTTTACTGTAACCCTCAGAGAACTTAGCAACGAGGAACGCATGGACGTTTTGGCTAAACTCAAAGCCAAGTTCGGAGAGGGGGTAGTAGAGCAGGACTTTTCTTCTATCAGCCCCACCGTTTCTAAAGAGCTGACAACCAAAGCCTGGTGGGCTATCGGCTTAGTGCTTTTGGGAATATCTCTCTATGTTGCTTTTGCTTTTCGCAAAGTTTCCCAGCCGGTTAGCTCCTGGAAATATGGCCTGATTACACTGCTTTCGCTGGCTCATGATGTTCTGATCCCTGCTGGCCTCTTCGCCGTACTAGGTGCTTATCGTGGAGTGGCAGTTGATATTAATTTTATGGTGGCCCTGCTGGTGGTTATGGGTTTTTCGGTGCACGATACGATCGTAGTTTTTGACAGGGTCAGAGAGAATCTTACCAAGTGGGGGGACAGGATCGGTCTTGAAGAGCTGATTGACAAAAGCATTACCCAAACCATCGTCCGCTCTATCAACACCTCTCTAACCCTGTTTATTGTTTTGGTCGCCCTCTATATTTGGGGACCAATTAATCTGAAGTTCTTTGTTCTGGCGATCTTGGTCGGAACAATAGCGGGAGCCTATTCATCCATCTTCGTGGCTAGCCCCATGCTCCTTTTTGTGAACAGGAAAAAGGGACCGAAAAGTGGATAAGACAACCTCCTCCCTGCTCTCAATATGGTAAAATAGAGGTATCGTGAAGGAGGGTGCGCGCAGCGGCTTGACACCCTCTGGAAAGTATTGTAGTTTGGGTTTTGTTTATTATGGCAAAGATTGTAATTGAAATAGGTGTTGACGAGCTGATCAGAAAGGCCCTGCAGATCCAGGATAGTCGGGCTCGGGATATAGTGACGCGTCGGTACGGTCTTAAACTGCCTCGGAAGCATACGTTGGCTAGTTTGGGATCGGAATACGGTCTGACAAGGGAGCGAGTTCGTCAGATTGAGGCTGCCTCTCTGAAGAATATAAAAACGAGAATAGAGAACGAGAATCAAGCCCGGGGGTTTATAAAACTTACAGAGGATTATCTAGATAAGGTTGCCAAACTTAGGCGTAGCGATCTGCTGGCGAAGGATATCTGGGTTTTGTGTGGACTGGAGGGGAACTATAATCCCATCTTTGAAAACAAGCTGAACTTTATTGCTAAGGTCTTGGGTCGCCCCTATATAGCAGAAGCCACACCAGCTCTGCACACGGTGTGGCACTTAGACCGTAAAGTATACGACCTGGCTCTTGCTCTCGTGCGCAAGTTGCTCGGGGCAAAGGAGCACGATTTTGATAGGTATCTCGGAGTGATTACCAGCGAGTATGATCTCCCGGAGCCGACTGTTCTGAACTATCTCTCAACCTCGAAGAATTTTGGTATTGGCCCCTACGGCCATATCGGGGCTGACCACTGGTTGCGCGTCAATCCTCGCACCGTGAGAGATAAAGCTTATTTAGTGTTAAGTCAGTTCGGCGAGCCTATGCATTTTAGGGAGATAGCCAGGTTGGTCAATGAGATTAGCAAAAGCAGTAAGGCAACGGCTACTGTCCACAACGAGCTTATCCGAGACCCCAGGTTTGTCTTGGTTAGCCGAGGGACGTATTCGCTAAATGAATGAGTTCTCTAGCGCTATTACGGCTGCTCTTTCGTTTTGGTGGCTTGTTATTCCCCTCGTTATCCTAACCATCCTGAAGGATTGGTGGAGGATCCATATTGTTGACCAGTACATTACGGGATTGAAGTGGGTTCTCCTTGAAATAAATATTCCCAAGGAAAACCTCAAGTCAGTTAAGGCAATGGAGCAGGTTATCGGCGCCCTTCACGGTGCTTATTCTTTTGGCTTGCGCTTTAAGCAGCGTTGGTGGGAGGGAGTAGTGGAAGATTGGTTCTCATTGGAAATAGTTGGCTTCGCTGACGGGGTGCACTTTTATGTCAGAACAGTACCGAGGCATCGCAAGCTGGTGGAGACGGCGGTTTTATCACAATATCCCGACGCCGAGGTGTTTGAAGTAGAGGACTATATCAGCCGGATAAAAGATAAGCCTTTCCAGCACAAAGATGTCTGGGGAATGGATTTTCAGCTTGCTAATCCAGACTATTATCCGATCCGGACGTATCAGTATTTTGAGGATAATCAGGAGGAAAAGCGGATTGATCCCCTAGCTACTGTCGTGGAGGTAATGTCCAGCTTGAATAAAAATGAGGCCCTTTGGTTGCAACTGCTGATTAGGCCCGTGGGGGATGAGTGGCGGAAGGCTGGCGAAGAGAGAATTAAAGAAATGTCCGGAGCCAAAGCGCCCGCCAAAAAGATATCGGCTATTTCCACGGTGACGAAGGATGTCGGAGATATTACGAAGAATTTGCCCACTGCCCTTTTTTCACCGCCGGTTTTCGGTGAGGCAGCTCCGACGCCGGAGAAACCGATACTTAGAATGCGTGATCCGAAAGAAGAGGACGCCCTGAAAGCGATCAGCAATAAAATTTCCAAGAGAGCTTTTGAATGCATTTTGCGCTTTATCTATATAGACGATAAAGAAGACTTCACCGAGAGTAATATCAATGCTGTTATGGGCGCCCTGCGCTATCTGGGAGATCAAAACCTTAATAGTTTTAAGCCCAATCGGAAAACCCTGACCACAAAGTACGCTGTCGCTAAATATCTGCTTTTTCTCAGGAGAAGGGGGACAGCCAAGCGCAAGCGGAGATTGCTTATCAACTACATTAACCGCGAAATGCCTAGACCAACTAAAGCGTCTTTCCTAGAGGGGCACCTGAAAACCTCGGTCCTGTGCATTGAAGAAATAGCCACTCTTTTTCATCCGCCAACAGACTTTGTTAAGTCTGTAAAAACTCAGGTTATTCCATCCAGGAAAGCGCAAGCTCCGATTGATCTTCCCACCAAAGAAAGAACTTCACCATGACAGATGAAGAGAAAGAAATAACTATCATCGGGAGGACCAATTTTCGTACCCACGATTCCTTTGGAATTAAGAAAATAGACCGTCGCAAGCACATCTACATTATGGGTAAAACTGGCACCGGGAAGAGTACCTTAATGGAAAATATGTTGATAGATGACATGCAAGAGGGTAAGGGAGTCGGTCTGATAGACCCCCACGGTGATTTCGCGGAGAAGGTGCTAAGTTTTGTGCCCGAGGATAGGGTTAACGACGTTGTCTATTTTGACCCGGCTGATGTTAACTACCCGATCGGCTTCAATCCGCTGGAGGCAGTCGGTAGCGAGCACCGACACCTGGTGGCCTCAGGTATTATGGGTGTCTTTAAAAAGGTTTGGCCGGACGTTTGGTCCAACCGCATGGAGTACCTACTTAACAACACCCTATTAGCGCTATTGGAATATCCAGGCTCTACTCTGCTGGGGGTTATCAAGATGCTGACTGACAAGAAATATCGAGACAAAATTGTTGAGAGTCTAGCTGATCCGGTTGTAAAGAATTTTTGGACTAACGAGTTTTCAAAGTGGACTGACAGATACGCGGCCGAAGCTACCCCAGCCGTTTTAAATAAGATCGGCCAATTAATAGCCAACCCGCTTATTAGGCACATTCTGGGGCAACCCCACTCGACCATCAATTTAAGAGAGATCATGGATAATGAGAAGATCCTCATTATTAATCTCTCCAAAGGGAAAATTGGCGAGGACAATTCCGCTTTGCTGGGAGCGATGTTTATTACGAAATTCCAGATGGCGGCCATGAGCAGAATTGATATCGTTAAAGAAGAAGACCGCAAGGATTTCTACTTATATATTGACGAGTTCCAGAATTTCTCTACCGACTCGTTTGCCGACATCCTTTCGGAGGCTCGGAAATATCATCTTAGTCTGACCCTAACCAATCAATATCTAGGGCAGTTGGTAGACCCCATTTCTAGGAGCAGCAAGGTTAGGGATGCCATTTTCGGCAACATCGGTACCATTGTTACTTTCAGGATCGGGGCAGAGGATTCAGAGTTCGTGGAGCTGGAGTTTGAGCCAGAGTTTACTGCCAACGATCTGGTAAATCTTCCCCTGCACAGGATCTATATTAAGCTAATGATAAATGGGGTGGCCTCTAAGCCGTTTTCGGCTGATACCTTCCCTCCGCACTCCTCCCCGGAGAAAAGTTATGCGGAGATTATTGTAGAGAACAGCCGTGCTAGATACGGCGTGCCGGTTAAAGAAGTTGAGGAGAAAATAGGCAGCGAGTATCAGGAGGCGGACAGGAGGGTTGAGGAGCGCACCAAAAGACGAGGCGAGAGCGGATTGAGTGTCCTAAAAAAGGAACAAGCCCCGGCAAAGAAGAAGGAGATCAATAAAGATAAACTCAGAGAGGCCCTAGGAACCTCTCTGCCGCAGGATAAAAGTGCTGGGAATTAACGACCTCAAAAAGGACTCTTTGATTGTTATCAACGGCGAGCCCTACCGGGTGATGCTTGTAAAGCATTCTCATATGGGAAGGGGCTCCGCGACCCTGCAGGCAAAGGTTATTAGTTTGATAAGCGGGAAGGTGATGGAGAGGGGTTTTAAGCCTGCTGATGAATTTGAGGAGGCAGAGATAGACAAAGTGGAGGCAGAGTTCGTTTATGCCCGCAGAGGCGATTATTGGTTCCACGAAACCAATAATCCGGCTAATCGTTTTGCTATTGAAGCTGACGCTATAGGGGATCAACGTGATTTTCTTAGGTCTAAGATGCCCGTTAGGGCCTTTAAATTCAAAGGGAGGATCGTCAATGTGGAACTGCCAGTAAAAGCAGAGTATAAAGTGACCGAAGCGCCGCCTAATGTCCGCGGGAACACTGCTCAGGGGGGAGTAAAACAGGTGGTAATAGAAACGGGGGCCAAAATAAACACCCCGATGTTCATTGAGGTAGGGGACACAATCCGTGTTAACACGGGGACGGGGGAATACGTCGAGAGGGTTTAGGGCATACTCTACTGGTGTCTAAAAAACAGAAAAGCCGGACGCGGGTGTTTGTTGGTATGTCGGGCGGGGTTGACTCGTCCGTTTCTGCGTATCTGTTAAAAAAACAGGGCTACGATGTAACCGGCGTACATCTGATTTGCTGGAATGAGGGCGGTTGTAGCGATGCCGAAGAGCGTGATGCCCGCCGCGTGGCTAAAGCTTTAGATATTCCGTTCCATGTGTTTGATCTAAGGGCAGAATATGCCGATAGGGTGGTGGATTATATGGTGGCTGGCTATAGAAACGGTATTACTCCGAATCCAGATGTGATGTGCAATAAAGAAATTAAATTTGGTGCCTTCCTGGAAAGAGCGCTTAAAATGGGAGCGGACTTGGTGGCCACGGGTCATTACGCGCGGCTGAAAGAGAAAAACGGAATTTATTCTGTTTGTACAGGGCGGGATAAGAATAAAGACCAGTCCTATTTTTTATGGGCGCTAAACCAGGAACAACTAGGGCGAGTGATTTTTCCGGTGGGCAGCTTAATCAAATCCGAGGTACGTAGGATTGCCCGGTTAGCGGGGCTGCATGTGGCGGATAAGAAGGATTCACAGGGCATCTGTTTTGTCGGAAAGGTAACCCTCCGAGGCTTTCTCAACCGCTACTTGGAAGAGAAAACCGGAGAGGTGTTGAACGTAGACGGCGCGGTTATCGGACATCACCCTGGGGCGCACTTTTTCACTATTGGCCAAAGGCATGGATTAAGGGTGGCTCTCAGCGAGCCCTACTATGTAGCGGACAAAGATATGGAGAAAAATACAATTGTTTTAGCCAAAGAGGGAGATCCACGTCTCTATAAGAGGGAGGTGTGGCTGGAACAGCTTAATCTTCATCCTGACCTACGTCTGCCCTCGAAAGTCTGGGCGCGAATACGTTATCGTCAAAAACTTCAGGGGGCTCGTATCTTTCAAGCCGAGAGCGGTAAGTGCGGGCTTGTGTTCTCGCGGCCGATGCAGTTTGTCACTCCGGGGCAAAGCGCAGTTTTCTACAATTTCCAAGGAAAGTTGTTGGGGGGGGGAACAATATCGGTTTGATATAAAACGGGCCGTCAGCGCGAAGCACCTAAAGGGAAGGAGTTCACCAATTTAGGGGCGGGTGCTATATTAATTGCATGGGTTTCTTTACCGGCAAGGGGGATGACGGGACTACCACACTTTTCGGTTCAGAGGAGCGTATTTCCAAGGCATCCTGCCAAACTGAACTTCTGGGCACTTTGGATGAATTAAATACCCTAATCGGTGTCTGCCGGGCAAAAAGTTCTAATTTCAAGTTTGAGATAGGCAACACTGCTCTGACCAGTACCCTGGAACAAGTTCAGCAGGATGTATTTATTATTCAGGCGGTAGTCGCCGGTTCCCCTAAGACTTTTGGGGGGGACAGAGCAAAATGGCTGGAGAGCATTATGGCAGATATTGAAAGGGATGTGCCGGTGGTCAAAACCTTTCTTTTACCAGGTGGAACTGAGCTGTCAGGATTATTGGACTATACCCGCACCATAGCGCGCCGGGTAGAGAGAGTTCTTGTAGCTCAGCCGGACATCAAGAATTTTCCGAGCGAAATTCTCAGATATCTGAATCGGTTGTCCTCGTTACTTTATGCTCTGGTGAGATTTGTAAATTACAAACAGGGAGTAAAAGAGGTCCCGCCGTCATACTAGGGGATGCCCCTCTACGACAAAGCTTTCTGGCTCGCTCTGTTTTTTATCCTAGGGGTTGGGTTTGCCGGTGTCGGAGTCAACATCTGGTTGGGTCTGCTCTTATCCATCGTCGTGGGGTTGGTCGCTTTCACCCGAACTTTAAGGTTTGTTTTTGCGGCAGGGCTGATCTGCCTTGCTGGATATTTCTATTACCATTTTTATGTGGTTCTGGGCGCTGAACACATCCCGTTCGGTCAGGAATCGGTGTATGAGGGCGTCTTGGTGACCGAGCCAGAGCTCGGTATTAAAAGTTCTAGCGTTGATATAAAACTCTATAAACCCTACGGAGGAGTTCTGCGTGTTTATCTGCCGGCTACGGAAGATGTCCGTTATGGAGACGTGGTCAGTCTGAGCGGAGTCGCAGAGAAGTCTCCCAGTGGCAAGTTGAACACACTCTCCTTTCCAGCCGATTTTAAAGTTCTGAAGCGAGGGGTAGGGAGCCCCGTAAAGAAAGCGCTTTTCGGGCTGAAAGGAAAATTGTCGGAGAACTTGAGAGTAATTTTACCCCCAGAGAGAGCTGCGCTTATGACCGGCATTCTTTTAGGCGAAAGGGCTGAGTTTACGCCCCAGCTGGAAGAAGCCCTCCGTCTTAGCGGGACCACTCACATCGTTGCTCTATCCGGTTACAATATTGCTATTTTGGTGACGACCCTCTCCGTGGGATTCTCTTATCTCCTGAACAGACGCAGGGCATTCTGGCTAAGTCTGGTGGTCATCCCTGCTTTTGTGATAATGACCGGTGCGGGGGCGTCGGTGGTACGTGCCGGAATTATGGGGTTAATTGCCCTTTTGGCCGTACAACAAGAGAGAATTTATAGCTTTCGCAACGCCATTACCCTGACGGCCCTAGCAATGCTTGTCTACAATCCCAGATTGCTGACGGAGGACGTCGGATTCCAACTGTCTTTCTCTGCTCTTATGGGGATCGTCTATGTTTATCCGTGGTTAACCCAGAGACTAAGATTGCGGGATACTGGTTTTCTGGGGTGGAAAACTAATGCGCTGCAGACGCTCTCGGCCCAGGCGGCTACACTCCCGATCGTTCTGACAACTTTTGGTTTTGTTTCCCCGACAGCTCCTTTGGCCAACATCCTTGTCCTAGAATTTGTTCCTCTTACGATGTTGCTGGGTTTTCTGGGGGCTGTCAGTGGATTTTTTTCATATTATCTGTCTCTCTTAGTCGGCTGGGCGACGAATCTCTTACTTAGCTATGAGATATTTATTGTTAAGCTGCTTGCTTTTAATTGGACTTAACGTTCTCATTTGGCAAGCTGCGGCGGCACAACTCGCCAGCGGTAATCTGTCGGAGATTTATTTTTTGAGTGTCGGGCAAGGAGACAGCCAACTTATTGAGCTTCCCAGCGGTGCTAAAATCTTAATGGATGGTGGGCCGGATAAGGAGGTGTCCTTTGAGTTGGGTAAAATACTCGCATGGTCAGATAGATATATAGACCTAATAATCCTGACTCATGCTGAACAAGATCACTTTGGTGGATTGAGCGATGTAATCTCGCGATACCGGATCGGTGCGTTTATTTGGAACGGAGGAGAGGGCCATGATGATAGTTGGCAGGAGTTGCGGAGTGTCTTATTAGAGCGGGGGATACCTATTGTCCAGCTCGGGAAGGGAGAAAGAATTGCCCAGGGCGAAAGTAGAATAAATATTCTTGCTCCAAACAGACAGCTATCAGCTAGTCCGAGCGAAAACGAGAATTCCCTCGTTGTAAAACTGGAAAGCAGCGGCGTGGACATACTCTTCACGGGGGATATCGGAACGGCAACGGAGGCAAGGTTAATAGCTGAAGACAAGGAGAGGCTAGATACAGATGTTTTAAAAGTGGCTCATCACGGGTCTCGGTACTCCAGTGGAGCTGATTTTCTGATGGCGACCACACCGGCGGTGGCTATGATTGAGGTGGGGAAGAATAACTATGGGCACCCGCATCCAGCTGTTTTGCAAAGACTGGGAGCAGTAGGGGCCAGTGTCTACAGGACAGACAAAGACGGCACCGTTCATTTAGTTGCTCGCGATGGCCTTTTGGGAATAGGCGTGGAGCGCTCCTATTAATTACGCCTCATAGGGGTAGCCGACTGCATTGCATTCCGGGGGCCGCCCGTCGTTTATGGATACAAAGAGATTTTCGTTTTATACTACAGCTACAAACAAATGCGGATATTATCCAGCGAAACGTCCGGGAAAGTTGGGGAAGAAGTTGAGCTTGCCGGTTGGGTAGATGCTCGGCGCGACCACGGCAAGCTTGTTTTTGTTGATTTGAGAGACAGAGCTGGGATTGTCCAGCTCGTTTTTAATGCTAAAGACGAAGAAATTTATAAACAGGCTGATAAACTGCGACCCGAGTGGGTGATTCGGGTTAAGGGTGAGGTGGGAAAGCGCCCCCCGGGGATGATTAATAAAGACCTTGAAACGGGCGAGGTTGAGGTGGTTGTAAAGGAGCTGGAGGTGCTGGCCGAAGCAGAAACTCCTCCCTTTGAGCTGAATACGGACGGCTACGAGATTAACGAGGAGACGAGAATGAAATACCGCTACCTGGATATGCGGCGTCGGCGGATAAAGAACAATCTTATCGCTCGCCATAAGATTACAGAGTTCACCAGGCGCTATTTCTATGGAAAGGGCTTCGTTGAAGTGGAAACGCCCTATATCAGTAAGTCCACGCCGGAGGGCGCCCGTGATTATTTAGTGCCCTCCCGGCTTCAACCGGGTATGTTCTATGCTCTCCCTCAATCACCCCAGCAATATAAACAGCTTCTAATGATCGGCGGTCTGGAGCGTTACTTCCAGATGGCTAGATGCTTTAGGGACGAAGATACGCGGGGTGATCGGCAGCCGGAATTCACTCAGATTGATTTGGAGATGAGTTTTGTGGAGCAAGAGGACGTCCTCGGTTTGATAGAGGAATATCTTCTGCAGTTGTTTCGTGAGCTGTATCCCCAGAGAAAACTGTCCCTAAAAAACGGAAAAGTCCCCAGGATGTCCTACAATGTCGCGATGAGAGAATACAGTACGGATAGACCGGATATTCGGAAGAATAAACAAGATGAGGACGAGTTGGCTCCTGTTTTTGTGGTTGATTTTCCGATGTTTGAGCAAGCTGAAGACAAAAGTTGGCGGGCAGCCCATCACCCCTTCACGATGCCGGATGTAAAAGACGCACGGGAGCTGAAAGCAAAATTTAAGAAAGACCCGCTGTCCATCAGGGCCTTCCAATACGATGCCGTCCTGAACGGTTGGGAGATTTTCGGCGGTTCCATCCGCAATCACAACCCGGAATTACTTAAGGCTGTCTTTGAGGTTTTAGGACACAAGAGTGGGGATATTGATGAGCGGTTCGGACACCTGTTGAATGCCTTTCGCTACGGTGTTCCGCCACACGGCGGGATAGCCTGTGGCTTTGACCGGCTAGTGGCGATCCTGCAGAATGAACCTAACATTAGAGAGGTAATCGCCTTTCCCAAAACAGGTGATGGGCGAGATCTAATGATGGATGCGCCATCCAGCGTGGATAAGAGGCAATTGGACGAGTTGGGATTAAGTATAAAAAAGAAGAAATAGAACCAGTAAGACGTGCGAGAGTTCCCTATTTACAAGACACGAAGGGATGGTCTGTCGAGGGTTTTTGATCTCTCCGACGCCAGCGAGCGCCGGGAATATTTTCGTGCTAAGGCGGGTACCGCAATAGATATTATCCGGGATTATCTGGCGAGTGGCAGAACATTCGTCGCCTACATGATAGGCAAGAAGAGTTCGGGTAAGGGGACTTATACTAAGCTTTTTGCTGAAGCTGTTGGGTTGCCCGACAAGATCAGACATATTTCGATAGGCGACACGGTCAGGTTAGCCAGCGAAATATTGGAGGGGGGAGGCGATGAAAAAGACCGTTTGGTTGACTTTCTTTCCAAAAATTATCGGGGCTTTCAACCCTTGGACGAGATATTAAAATCGTTTGAATCTAGGAGCACAGAGAAGCTAATACCCACGGAGCTAGTGCTGGTACTTCTGAAGTGGGCCTTCCGCGCGGAGGAAAAAAAGACTATTTTCTTGGATGGCTTTCCGCGCGACCTTGATCAAATATCATACTCACTTTTTTTTAGGGATCTAATCGGGTATAGAGATGACCCAGACTTCTTCGTTTTCATAGATTTACCAGAGATGGTTATAGATGAGAGGATGAAAACAAGGGTCGTTTGCCCGAGCTGTCAGACCCCCCGCAACATCAGGTTGCTTCCCACCAAAGAAATCGGTTTTGATAGGGCAACCAAAACTTTTTATCTTAAGTGCGATGAGGCTGGGTGCAACGGCGTTCGAATGGTTGCTAAAGAGGGCGATGACAAAGGGATAGAGCCGATCAGGGCGCGTTTACTAAAAGACGGTGAGATAATGGAGAAATTACTTAGTTTGGAGGGTGTGCCACAAGTTCTGTTGAGAAACTCTATTCCGGCGAATAAGGCCGCAGACCATGTCGAATCCTATGAGATTACGCCGGCGTATCGGTATGAATGGGATGAAGCGAAAGAAGAGGTGATGCGGTATGAAGAACCCTGGACTATCAAGGATGATCGGGGTGCGGAGTCCAATAGCTTGTTGGCGCCACCTGTCGCCCTTTCTTTCATTGAACAAGTGGCCGATATTCTTAAGGGCTTTATGTGAATAAAGCTGTTGACATCTGATAATCAGCAGTTTACATTAGAAAAACACGATGCGTATTTATCGGACAATCGGCCTACTCGCTCTTGGAGTCGTCCTCTTTACGAGAGGATGGGAGGTCGGGCTTGTCCGGTAAAAGAATTCTAGAATAGGACTACAAGCAGAAACCGACCTCCTCCGAGGTCGGTTTCTGCTTGTAGAGCTGTGGTGATAGCTGCTACAAGACGTACCTTGATCATAAACTCCACTATGTTTCACTCGTGGAGGTGAAGGCAAACTCAGCGGATCCTCGGACAAGAAGGGAGATCAGTATAGGCAAACGACATGACGGGAGTGCCCATAATGGTGCTCTCCGCCGTCACGACGGAAGGGGCACCAGGCATGTCTGGTGGCAGAAATGGTGCCGAAGCAAGCGGGGGCGGAGATAGGAGGAAGGGCATCATGTGTCTGTCGGCGAGATTAGTCCATGGACGGAATCCCGGCCCACTCATTGAGGTTGGGGGCGATGTAGAGAGGAGATTCATGGACCTGGCAGGGGATGAGCCGAGGAGTTCCGGAAGCGGGGCTTATTCAGCGCCCCCAAGAGATCACGGAAGGCGTTCGGCGGATCGCGTGAGAGTGAGGCGTTGCGGGAGAGGTTCACCCAGGCGTGTGACTGTCATCAACAGGTGGGGGGAGCTGGTGCCGGCTAACATCGCCTACGTTCTCATGCAGGAGGCCGGATGTACCGTCCTGACGCCCCTCTTTGCGGGCACCGCAGATGGCAAAGCGGCCGCAGGGACAAGGGAGACCGTCAGGGAACTGGTGGACCAGCAGCTTGATCAGCTGGTCGCTACGGGGCACCTGAAGGCGAAGCCTGATCGTCCATGGGAGGGACAGGTAGAAGCGGTGTACAAGTTGCTACGGCGGCTGTGGTGCAGGGAGGTTGAGAACTCAAGGGGCACCTTCACCGCTATCTGACGAAGAGGGGAGCGCATTAACAATGTGCTCCCCTCTTCCCCAATATTTGTAAAAGATTCTCCGAGCTTTGATATAATAGAATCAGTTCCGCTCATAGTATCCGATCAAACATTTTTCTAAGGGAGACCTATATTTCTTAGTCCCCTGGGATTAAGCTGCGGTCACCCACCTGGAACTTTCCGGGTCACTGGAGCGGAACATGAAAGAGCCCCATCGCGGGGGCTTTTTCGTTAGGACTGTGCGAGGTCGCAATTATTAAATACAAGGCGAACATAAATCATAAAATTAGTTATTGTTATAATACAAAGAAGAAGTAATCAATATTGTATTCTATGTATTAAAATGTATAACAATGATAGTTGTTATATCGGATAAAATTTCCGCAAATCTTAAAAAAATCAGGAATAAGAAAGGGTATTCTCTAGAGGAAGTTGCCCGGCTCGCCGATCTTTCATTAAATACCGTTGCTAAAATAGGAGGTGCGGTAAATCAAAATCCAATCATAGAAACGCTCACTAGAATAGCCAAGGCGTTGGGGGGTCAGCGTTGATGATCTTATGAAATGATCGGAATTATGAAGGAGAAAATATACGACAACTCGAACATCGCGGAGAGTTATGCGGGAATTACTACACCGTTAACCTTTTCTTTTGCACGTTATGTCTACCAGGAGGTGTACCGACATTTCTCTAGAGTAATAGGTGCAAGCAATAAAATGATCCAAGAGAACAAGCATATTTTTGAGCACATGATTGAATTTATTGGGTATAGAATTTACTACAACTTGAATAGCTGGTATACAATGCTGGCTTTTTTCCCTGGAGAACGAAAATATATTTCCGGAGAAAGACGGCGTTGGCCAAAAGTTTGACTGGAGGTTCAATATGGCCGGCGTTGACCTACGAGGAAAAGCGGAAGTTATAGAATACACTCCGCCGACCAAGGTGGTTATCGCTTCTCACGGAGATGCTGACTCAACGTGGACGTACACATTGAAGGAAGTCGGCGGAGGAACAAATGTATCGGTCGAAATTGATTACGAACTCGCCGAAACGGCCCTCCAAAGAATTGCCAATAAAACTGTTATTAGCAAGATTGCCCAAAAAACGACAGAGCAAATGTTGGACAATCTAAAGACTATTCTTGAGTCATAATTTTTTACGGATCAAGGTGGGGTCCCACCGTGTTTAGCATAAGGCATCCTAACGAAAAAACTCCCCGGCGGGAGTTTTTTCATGGGATCCATCTGGTCGGGCCGCCGGGATTTGAACCCGGTCTACATGCACCCCATGCATGCGTGCTGCCGTTAACACTACGGCCCGGGCCCTATCTTGTTCTCTTGGAAAACGCCTTAATGCACTGAGTGCAGGCAATTATTTTTTCTCCTCTGTCATTCAGAGTCTTTTGCAGGTTCGGCTGCTTCCTCCGGACGGGAGTCGGGTTGAAGTGACCGCGCAGCTTATTGCGCTTGCCCGCCATCAGTGAGCCCTTTCCGCATATCTCACATTGCCTCATAGTATGATATACACTATATAACTGTAGGATATGGATAGCATATTAGCGAGTATATTTCAAATAGCCGTTCTGCTTTTTTCGGTTGTTATCCACGAGGTTGCTCATGGTCTGACGGCGTTGAAATTGGGAGACGAAACTGCTAAGAACGCGGGTCGGCTGACACTTAATCCGGTCTCCCATATAGACCCCGTCGGTTCTATATTCTTGCCGCTGGTTCTCGTAGTTATTAAATCGCCGATCTTGATCGGTTGGGCGAAGCCAGTGCCCTATAATCCCCTTAACCTGCACCGGGATTACAAATATGGACCGGCTAAGGTGGCGCTGGCTGGCCCCGGGGTTAATCTGCTCGTTGCTCTGATTATGGGATTGTTGGTGAGGTTCTTCAGTCCTATGCTTGGCCTGGCTGCAGAAAATCTGACAGGCATCGTTTTTATTAATGTGTTACTGGCCGTTTTTAACCTGATGCCGATTCCTCCCCTTGATGGTTCCAAGCTGCTGACGCTCCTTCTGCCTACCCGTTATTCGTATCTATTACAGAGTATTGGAACGGGAGGGTTGATTTTTGTGTTTCTATTCTTATATCTGTTTTCGGGATTTATATATAACCTTACAGCTATCATCACTCTACTTATAATTGGTGTCCCGTAAGCCAAATTTTAATTGACAGGTCTAATGATTAAACTTATATTTACCCCGTTAGGGGTTAAGCGGTGTTCGCTTTCCCTGGCTGGCCGCGCGTAGCGGCCTATTTCTGGCGGTATGGCTACCATCAATCAGTTAATAAAAAAAGGCAGGAGGGCGGCGCAGAAAAAGGATAAAACGCCAGCGCTCTCTTTCGGCTTTAATCATAATAAAAATAAACCCTCCCACTTTCCCTCTCCTCTTAAGCGCGGAGTTTGTCTAAAGGTGTTCACTACTACCCCTAAGAAACCGAACTCTGCTCTTAGGAAGGTAGCTAGGGTGAGATTGACGAATGGCCAGGAGGTTACTGCTTATATCCCCGGCGAAGGGCACAGATTACAAGAGCACTCGGTAGTAATTATACGAGGGGGCAGGGTCAAGGATTTGCCGGGCGTGAGATATCATATTGTTAGAGGAATGCTGGACACCGGCGGGGTGGAGGGAAGAAAGCAACAGCGCTCGAAGTACGGAGCCAAAAAGACAAAAGGGGCGTAGATATGAGAAAAAGACCAGCGACCAAACGAACGTGCAGGCCCGATTCGGCATATGACAGTGTAGCCGTAGGACGCTTCATTAACTATCTGATGAAAGACGGGAGAAAAAACGCAGCCGAAAAGGTGATGTATGGGGCTCTCGAACTTCTGAAGGAAAAAATTAAGGGAGAGAGCCCGTTGGCGGTTTTTGAGAAAGCTGTAGAGAATGTGACCCCGCAGCAGGAGGTTAGATCTAAAAGAATCGGAGGAGCTAATTATCAAATACCGCAGGAGGTGCGCCCCGACCGCAGGTTCGTCCTGGCTAGTCGGTGGATTATTCAAGCCGCCCGCAAAAAATCCGGCAAGCCGATGGCAGAAAAATTAGCTGGCGAATTGCTCGCTGCGTACAACAACGAAGGGGACGCCATTAAGAAGAAACAAGACGTTCATCGGATGGCTGAGTCTAATCGGGCCTTCGCACATTTCTCAAGGTAAAATGTTGAGAAAGTATCCTCTTGAGAAAGTCAGGAATATTGGCATCATCGCCCATATTGATGCAGGCAAAACGACCGTTACCGAACGCGTTCTCTTTTACACGGGTATCTCTCATAAAATAGGTGAGGTTCATGAGGGCGAGGCGATCATGGACTGGATGGAGCAGGAGCGGGAGAGGGGGATTACTATTACTTCCGCCGCTACCACGACCTTTTGGACACCGATTCGTGAAGGTGAAAATAAAGAGCAAGAACACAGGATTAATATCATAGATACTCCGGGACACATTGACTTCACGGTTGAGGTTAAACGTTCCATGAGAGTGTTGGACGGCGCTGTAGTGGTTTTTGATGGTGTAGCTGGTGTGGAACCACAGTCTGAAACTAACTGGCACTATGCAGATGAGTATGGTGTACCCAGGATCTGTTTTATCAACAAGCTTGATAGGATGGGAGCCAGCTTTGAGAAGAGCTTTCAATCCATCAGAACTCGTTTAACAAGGAATGCCGTGGCGTTGCAGTTGCCGATAGGTATTGAATCTGGATTTACGGGCGTGGTGGATCTACTCAGCGGTAAGGCAATCGGGTTCCAGGGGGATAAGGGAGAGGAAGTCGTCCTAATGGATATCCCCGAAAACGTGAAAGAGCAGGCTCAACAGATGCGAGCTGAGCTTGTTGAGAAGATCGCTGAAAATGATGAGGCCCTGACTGAGAAATATTTAAGTGGAGAGGAGATCTCAGAGGAGGAGCTTCGAGCCGCCCTGCGTCGTTCGGTATTGAAGGTTAAGTTAGTACCCGTTCTTTGTGGTTCCGCCCTGAGAAACAAGGGAGTGCAACCGATGTTAGATGCGGTGGTAGACTATCTGCCATCTCCCCTAGACGTTCCGTCAACCCATGGTGTTGACCCCAAAACCGGCCAGGAGATTATCCGAAAACCCCAGGACGATGAGCCCTTTGCTGCTCTGGCTTTTAAGGTGGCGGCAGATCCGTTCGTGGGCACTCTTACTTACTTCAGGGTTTATTCTGGGAGTCTGCAGCGTGGAAGTTATATTTTGAACGCTACTAAAAACAGCCAGGAGCGAGCTGGAAGAATATTGCGGATGCACGCTAACCACCGAGAAGAGGTAGAAGCCATATACGCCGGTGAGATCGGAGCGTTGGTCGGGCTTAAAGATACTACTACCGGGGATACCCTGACCGATCCAGCTAACCCCATTATTTTGGAGAAGATCAGCTTCCCCGAGCCTGTTATAGAACAGAAGATCACTCCGCAGACCAAGGTGGATCAGGAGAAAATGGGTATTGCTCTGCATAAGCTTTCAGAAGAAGATCCTACTTTCAGGGTCAGTACGGATGATGAGACTGGAGAAACTCTGATCGCGGGGATGGGAGAGCTTCACTTAGAAGTGATTATTGATCGTCTCAAACGCGAGTTTAGTGTACACGCTACCGCCGGTCGCCCCCAGGTTTCTTATAAAGAGACAGTGGGCGCCGAGGCGGAAGCAGAGGGAAAATATATTAGGCAGTCAGGCGGGCGGGGGCAGTATGGGCATGTTTTACTTAGGGTTAAACCCCTTGAACGGGGGGCTGGCTTTGAGTTCATTGATGCCATCAAGGGTGGGGTTATTCCGTCAGAATACATACCCGCGATCGAGAAGGGTGTAAAAGAAGCTCTGTCAAAAGGTGTGATAGCCGGGTACAACGTTATTGACTTGGAGGTAGAGCTTTATGATGGGTCTTTCCACGAAGTTGATTCGTCTGAGGCGGCGTTCAAAATTGCCGGTTCGATCGCTGTTCAGGAGGCCGTCAGACGGGCCAAGCCGCTGATTTTGGAACCAATTATGAAAGTTCAAGTCACCACCCCCGTGGAGTTCTTCGGAGACGTAACTGGCGACATATCATCAAAGAGGGGGCGCATCGAATCAATGGAGGATAGAGAAAATTCTAAAGTTATAAGATCCTCTATCCCGCTTTCCGAGATGTTTGGGTATGCCACTAAACTTAGGTCAATGACCCAGGGTCGTGGATTCTTTAATATGGAATTCGAGAAGTACGAGTCTCTCCCAAAGAGTCTGGAAGAAAAAATTATTGAGGGCAGGAAATAGAAAATCACCCGGGCTGGTTGGGAGGTTGACACTGTAGACAGCCCCGGCTAGAATTCTGGGAGTCGCAAATAGTATTTCACGAAACCAATATAAATCAGTAGATGGCGGAGAAATTTACAAGAGAAAAACCCCACGTTAATGTCGGTACCATTGGCCACGTAGACCATGGAAAGACCACTTTAACTGCGGCTATTATGCATGTCCTGAAGATGAAGGGACTAATCAAGAAGGCGTCGACTGTCGATGAAATTGACAAAGCCCCCGAGGAGAAAGAGAGGGGTATCACCATCGCGCTTTCTCACCAGGAGTATTCGTCTGAAAAAAGGCATTATGCGCACATTGATGCTCCGGGGCATGCGGATTATATCAAGAACATGATTACTGGTGCTGCTCAGATGGATGGCGCAGTCCTGGTGGTCTCGGCGGCCGACGGCCCGATGCCCCAGACAAGAGAACACATCGTTCTGGCTCGTCAGGTTGGTGTCCCAGCGATTGTTGTGTTCCTGAACAAGACAGATCAGGTCGATGACCCCGATCTGGTTGATTTAGTTGAGGCAGAGATAAGGGAATTGCTCAATAAATATGAGTTTCCCGGCGACGAGGTACCGATAGTCAGGGGCAGCGCCCTAAAGGCTTTAGAGACGACCTCGCCCGACGACGAGGCGGCGAAGCCCATCTTGGAGCTTGTAAAGTATCTTGATGAATATATCCCTGAGCCCCAGCGAGAGTTGGATAAACCGTTTCTTATGCCCGTTGAAGATGTCTTTACTATTGAGGGCAGGGGAACGGTGGTAACCGGCAGGATTGAGAGGGGAAAGATAAAAGTGAATGACGAGGTAGAGATAATCGGCATTCGCCCAACTCAAAAGACCGTTATTACCGGTGTGGAGATGTTCAATAAAGAGTTGGACGAGGGTTTGGCCGGCGACAATGTCGGCCTGCTTCTCCGCGGACTTAAAAAAGAGGATGTGGAGAGGGGTCAGGTTATAGCCGCTCCAGGGGGTGTGACACCCCACACCGATTTTGAGGCGGAGATTTATCTTTTGTCCAAAGAGGAGGGTGGAAGGCACACACCGATCTTTCCCGGCTACAAACCCCAGTTCTACATTCGGACTACGGACGTGACTGGGGAGGTAACTCTACCCGAGGGAACTGAGATGGCTATGCCGGGCGATACTGTTAACTTCTCGGTCAAGCTTATCTCGCCAGTTGCCCTGGAGGAGAAGCAGCGGTTTGCCATTCGCGAAGGAGGCAAGACCGTCGGGGCCGGGGTGGTGGTTAAGATCAATAAGTAGGTTTTTTACAATCTAGAATGGCCAAGCCAGAGGTGCCCAGCGAAAAGATGCGGCTTAGAATAAAGTCGTATGATCACCGTTTACTGGACAACTCTTGTAAACAGATTGTAGAAGCGCTTCAGCGCCAGCATGTAGAGATAGTGGGCCCTATTCCTCTGCCGACGAGCTTCAGGCGCTACACCGTTAATCGTTCTAGTTTCGTTCACAAAGATTCAAGGGAGCAGTTTGAGTTGAGGGTACACAAACGTTTGATAGATATCTTAAAACCCTCTGCCAAAATCATCGAGTCTTTAAGTGATCTTAATCTTCCCGCTGGCGTAGAGGTGGAGATTAAAGCAACGACTTGAAATTAGCTCCGGGCTTATAAGCACCAAAAACCCGACTCCAGAGTCGGATTTTTGGTGCAGGCTCTTGTCTCTCCTGGCCTGCTAGTGTACTATTACCTGGCCTTTTCGGCGTTTTATTTTATCCAGGGCCCACTAGGACCCTAGTTGTGATGGAATACATCGAAGGAAAAAAAGACAAAATGGGACAAGTCTTTCGTGGTGAAGGCGTAGTTCCCGTAACCTTTATTCAGTTGAGCTCTAATGGGGTTGCTGAGTTTAGTGTGGGTGAAAAGATAGCCATTAGCGGTAGGAGTAAGGGAAAGGGATTCCAGGGTGTTGTCAAAAGGCACGGCTTCTCGGGTGGACCGAAGACTCATGGCCAGAAACACTCCCATCGGGCACCGGGATCTATAGGGGCTACCGGTCCGCAAAGGGTTCTGCCTGGAACCAGAATGGCTGGCAGAATGGGTATGGACAAGATTAACTTGAGAGACATTGAAGTGATGGCGTTTGATAAGAATAGGAGCTTGCTGGTCGTAAAGGGGCCTCTGCCGGGTTCAAAGGGAAGAGCGATCAAAATCTTCAAAATGGGTTGTTAAAATGACCGGGGATTTATACAACAGTAGCGGCCAGAAGGTAGGTACCGTTGATTTACCGGAACAAATTTTCACTGCCCGGTGGAACGCGGACCTTGTCCACCAGACCCTGAGGGCACAAGCTATCAATACCAGGCGGCCGTGGGCGCACGTTAAGGATCGGGGCGAGGTGAGTGGTGGCGGGAAGAAGCCCTGGAGACAAAAGGGTACCGGGAGAGCCCGACATGGATCAATACGATCTCCGATCTGGAAGGGCGGTGGCGTAACCCATGGGCCAACGAAAAACAGAGCATTCGCCTTAAAAATTAACAGAGTAGCAAAACAAAAGGCGGTTTATTCTGTTCTGGCTAGGAAATGGCGGGATGGTGAAGTAAGAATTGTCGAGTCAATAGAAATTGCTGAACCTAAGACAAAATTATTGGCCAACTGGCTCAAGGAGGCTTCTCCTGGAAAAAGTGTATTAATGGTTGTTGGGTCCGAGAACAAAAATGTGTTCAGAGCCATCCGTAATTTACCTCGAGCCAAAGCTATAAGTGCATGTTCCCTGAATGTTTATGATCTGTTGCGTCCAGCCGTTGTTTTAATAGACAGGCGAGCTTTGGGAGAAATAGAAAGATCTACCCATACCGATGGATAAGTTTCTTATTAAAAAACCGTTGATCAGCGAAAAGGGAACGGATATGGCAAACCTGAACAAGTATCTTTTTTTGGTTCACGCTAGGGCCAACAAAAAACAAATTAGACAGGCTGTCGGGTCAATATACGGGGTTAAAGTAGCCGGGGTGAACATTATATGCAGTAAAGAGAGGGGAGCAGAGTACAAAAAGGCGTTCGTGACCCTTCAACCTGGCCAGTCGATTGATATAGTACCACACTAAGACTATGAAGAAATTCAGGCCCTATACACCCTCAAGGAGAAAAATGACCGTTGTAAACTATGGTGTCCTAAGCAAGAGCCGCCCGGTGAAGTCAATGACTATCGCGATCAAGCGGCACGCCGGGCGTAATAGTTTCGGTAGAGTAACCACCCGGCACCAGGGCGGGGGTGTAAAACGGCTTTATCGTCAGGTTGATTTTGCTCAGAATAAATATGATATTCCTGGAAAGATAGAAGCACTGGAGTACGATCCATACAGGAGCGCGTTTATTATGAGGGTGGTTTATGTCGATGGAGACAGGCGCTATCACGTAGCCTACAATAACGCCCGTGTCGGCGATACTGTTGTCACCTCTAAACAGGCTTCTTTAAAAGAGGGGAACCGGTTACCCTTGGGGAAGATCCCCGTTGGGTATCTGATACACAATGTGGAGATTAAACCGGGGAGAGGAGGCAAAATAATCCGGAGTGCCGGTTCCTCCGCCCAGATTTTAGCTCACGACGGTCAATACGCTCATCTAAAAATGCCCTCGGGAGAGGTAAGAAAGATGCCCCTGGGAGGATTAGCTACGGTTGGACAGGTTTCTAATCAGGAGTATAGCTTAACGGTCGTTGGGAAAGCGGGCAGGAAGAGATTGATGGGCATCAGGCCAACAGTCAGGGGAACTGCTATGAATCCCGTTGATCATAAATATGGTGGTGGTGAGGGACGGCAGCCCCGCGGTACTAAACGCCCGAAGGATATCTGGGGTAATGTAGTGGGCGGTGTTAAAACAAGGAGTAAAAAGAAGTGGTCCAATGCTCTTATAGTCAAAAGGCGCGTTGGAAAACGAAGTAAATAAGAAACATGTCAAGGAGTTCTAAAAAGGGGCCATATGTTGACCTGAAGCTAGCGAAGAAGGTGGCTTCGGCTAGTCCCGAGGATAGAACAGTAATCAAGACATGGGCTCGGGCATCTTCCATTTCTCCGGAGATGGTGGGGTATATTATCGGCGTTCACAATGGACGGGGATTTACCGAAGTTTTGATATCAGAAGAGATGGTTGGGCATAAATTAGGAGAGTTCGCCCCAACACGTAAGTTCTCTAGGCATGGGGGAAAGATCCAAAAAGAATTGGAGCAAAAAGCAAAAGAAGCTGGCCAATAATGATGAACGATCGTACTGGAAAATTCAGTCGGGCGAGTGTTAAGAACTTAGATGTTGCTCCAAGGAAGGTCCGCCTGATGGCGGACATGATCAGGGGCATGAACGTGAATGAGGCGCTCGCTCACTTACAAACATCGAGCAGGCGTGCCAGTAAACCGATCGCCAAGCTACTGAAATCGTCTATGGCTAATGCAAAGGTTAGTGGGTTGGATGTTAACCGCTTGGTAGTAGAGGGAATTGCTGTCGACAAGGGCGATGTGCTAAAGAGAAGATTGCCTAAGGGCCGGGGAAGAGTTAGTTTAATTGAGAAAAAACGTAGCCACGTCAATCTACTACTTAGGGAATCCGAGTTACCTGCGCGCCCACGGTTCGTTTTCAATGAGAAACCCAAAGATATTAAACAAAAATCAGCTCGGGGAACTGGTCGGACTAAGTTTAGAGAAGAGAAAGCGCCAGCTGAGAAAAAGAAAGGAGCGGGATTTGTAAGGAGACTTTTCCAGAGGAGATCAGCATAAACCATGGCTAGAAAGATACATCCGATTGTCCAAAGACTGGGCATCAATAAGGATTGGGAATCAAAGTGGATACCATCCGGAAGAAGTTACACAAAGTATCTTCAGGAGGATGAGATTATCCGCAGGATAATCAATGAAAGAATCAGTCGTGCCGGTATTGATCGCATTGAAATTGAGCGAACTCCCAACCAGCATAAAATCACTATCAAATCGGCAAGACCGGGTATTATCATCGGCCGGGGAGGGAAAGGTATTGAAGAACTAAGCCGGGCTATCCAGAAGGCGACTGGTAGTCCGACGCCGTTCAACTTAAATGTTGAGGAAGTAAGAAGAACCGAGGTCTCCGCCTCGGTAATGGCGCAGAATATAGCCTGGGACATAGAACGTCGGATGCGCTTCCGCAGGGTTATGAAGCGCCATCTAGATATAGCTCTGCAGAACAGAGATATCGGGGGTGTAAAAATTAAGCTATCTGGTCGTTTGAATGGTGCCGAGATAGCAAGATCCGAATACCTGATGAAAGGTAAACTTCCACTCACGACCTTGAGGGCGAATATAGATTATGGTGAAGCGAGGGCTGTTACTACTTATGGCGCGATCGGTATTAAGGTCTGGCTTTATAAGGGCGAGATATTCAATAAGGTGAAAAGGGATAAATAATTGCTATGTTGTTAATGCCAAGAAAAGTTAAGCACAGAAAGTGGCAGAAGGGTCGGTCTAGAAAGCGGACTACAGAAACGAGGGGAACTAAGGTCAGCTTTGGAGAATTCGGGCTAAGGGCTATGGGGGAGGCATGGCTGAGTTCAAAGCAGATAGAGGCGGGTCGGAGGGCGATTACTCACCACTTGAAGCGTGAGGGGCGAGTTTGGATCAGGGTTTTTCCCGATAAACCTGTGACTCAGAAGGCGGCTGAGGTTGGAATGGGTGGAGGGAAGGGAGCCGTAGACCACTACGTTTTCCCGATTAGGCAGGGCCGAATACTTTTTGAGCTAGGAGGCGTAAGCGAGGAAAAAGCTCGTGGGGCCCTCGAAAGGGCAGGACACAAAATGCCATTTAAAACCAAGTTTGTCCGAAGGAGTTAGGCAGTACTATGAAGAAAAGTGAAGTTAAAAAATTGCGGGGCAAGACAGTGATTGATTTAAAGAAAGTCTTGAATGAGGTCCGGGAAGAGCTTAGAGTGCTTAGATTCGACCTGGCAGCTGGAAAAGTGAAAAATATTCAGAGGGCCAAAGAATCCCAGAGAAAAATTGCCCGCGTTTTAACCCTGATCAAAATGAAGGAGAAAGAAGCCAGTCTTGATTAATGAAGATGAAAAAAGAAACAAAAAAGCGGAGGCTAAAAGGTATAGTGGGTTCTGACAAGATGAGTAAAACGGTAGTGGTTATCGTTAGCACTAAGAAGAAGCATCCTCGGTATCTAAAATATTTTACCCAAAGCGCACGGTTTAAGGCGCACGATGAGGAGAACGAATGCCAGGTCGGCGATGCCGTTGTGATCGAAGAAACACGTCCCTTATCCAGAGACAAAAGGTGGCGAGTTGTGGAAAGATATCCGAATACTCCCAAAATTGAGACATGATCCAGGAAAACACCTTATTAAGTGTGGCTGATAACTCGGGGGCTAAGACCGTCCGGTGCTTCAGGATACTTGGAGGTAGCCGGAAGCGTTACGCGAGAGTCGGGGATCTAATAATCGCGTCAGTCAGAGTGGCAGAACCGCGAAAGTCAGTAAAGAAAAAAGATGTGGTGAGGGCGGTCGTGGTAAGGACAAAGGCTCCTATCAGGAGAAAAGATGGGACCTATCTCCGCTTTAGCGAGAACGCGGTTATCGTCATAGAAAAAGAGAAGCTTGATCCGCAGGCGACTAGAATATTTGGTCCTATACCAAGAGAGATCAGGGACAAGGGATTTGAAAAGATAGTTTCAATGGCTCAGGAAATAGTCTAATTACTTATGGCTTTTAATAAGATAAAAATTAGAAAGGGAGATAAGGTGGTACTGCTTAAGGGAAAGGATGGGGGGAAGTCCGGAAAAGTCATCAGGGTAATGTCGGATAAGACTCTGGTGGTGGTGGAGAACCTGAATGTGTTCAAGAAAACAGTGCGGCCAAAACGCCAGGGAGAAAAAGGCCAAATCGTAGATAGGCCCTTTCCGATAAAAGTAGAAAATGTGCGGCTAGTCTGCCCATCTTGTAGTAAGGCTACTGGAATAGGGTACAGGGTCAGCAAGGAAATCAAGGAACGGTATTGTAAAAAATGCGAGGCAAGGATTTGATAAAAATCGTGGTGGCTACCGGTGTCGGGAGCCAAAGGGCACACAGCCAGTTTGATACCTCGTTTCTGCCAGAGGCGATCAAAGGACTGGCCGCGATTACCGGTCAGAAGCCGTCCCAATGTCAGGCTAAGAAATCAATAGCCAGTTTTAAGATAAGGGCCGGTAATTTGGTGGGCCTGAAGGTTACCCTGCGTGGTAAAAGAATGAAAGAGTTTTTGTATCGGATGGTCAATGTCGCTCTTCCTAGGGTGAGAGATTTCAGGGGTATTAATCCCGAACAAATAGACAAGGGGGGCAATTTGACGATAGGGTTCAGGGACTATAGTGTGTTCCCCGAGGTAGTTCCAGAAGACTCTAAACACGACCTCGGGTTGCAAGTTACATTGGTCTCCGGAGTAAACGATCATCAAAGAGCCATCGAGCATTTCCGGACTATGGGAATACCGCTAATGGAGAAAAAATAAATATGGCCAGGAAAGCGATTATTCTTAAAGCAGAAAAAAAACCTAAGTTCAAAACACGTGTTATCCGACGCTGCTTCCGTTGTGGTAGAAAGAGGAGCTACATGCGGGACTTTGGTTTGTGCAGAATATGCTTCCGCGAGCTTGCTACTAGAGGACGTATTCCGGGAGTTAAGAAATCTTCTTGGTAAAACATGTATCACGATACTCTGATTAGAATAAAAAATGGTTTCCTGCGGGGTAGGACAAGGGTTAAGATACCCTATTCTCAACTTGATTACAGGATCCTCGAACTATTAGTAAAACTGGGCTATCTAGAGTCTATCCAACGGAAGGGTCGGGGGGTTAAGCGCATCATAGATGTCAAACTGAAATATAATGGCCATGAGTCAGCTATCTCAGGAGTCAAGTTTGTTAGTCGCCCGTCCAGGCCGATATACGTGAGATATACGCAGCTTAAGCCGTCTCATCAGGGCTACGGACACTTTATAGTTTCTACTCCCCAGGGGGTGATGGGGGGGTCTGAGGCCAAGAAGAAAAAAATTGGTGGGCAGTTACTGTTTGAAGTTTGGTAGATCATGAGCAAAATCGGAAATAAACCAATTACTATCCCCGACGGCGTCGGTGTTACCATGGAATCGGGGTATCTTAGGGTTAAGGGTCCCTACGCGACTACGGAGGTCTCTGTTCCCGGGGGAGTGTCGGTTGAAATTAAAGATGGGGTAATCAGGTTCTCAGCTAAAAGCCAAACTACCCAGTCGCGGAGTGATTGGGGAACTCTGCGATCTTTAGTCCAGAGCGCTATTACTGGTTCCAGAGAAAAATTTGTTAAGACTCTTGTGATAGAGGGCATTGGATACCGGGCTAGCGTCAGCGGGAAAAAATTAGTGCTTAATTTGGGATTCTCTCATCCTGTTGAGTTCACCTCTCCCGAGAATGTAGAAATCGAGGTTGACGGCAACCAGATAAAAGTCTCGGGGTCAAACAAATCTCAGGTCGGGGAGGTCTCTGCTAACATTCGCAAGCTCAAAAAACCGGAGCCCTATAAGGGCAAGGGGATACACTATATCGATGAGATTATCAGGAGAAAAGCTGGCAAAAAAGCGGTTGGTAGTGGAACATAATAAGCAGTGATCTATGAAAGGAAAGGTATCTCTTAAGAGATTAGCTCGGAGGAGAAGGGTTCGCGCCCGGATTTTCGGCACAGCCGAGTGCCCTAGAATCTCTGTCTTTCGTAGCAACAGGTGTCTAGAAGTTCAGCTAATAGATGATGCTGTCGGGAGAACGATTATACGTGTTGCGGCCAAGGACGTTGAGGGGGCAAAAAACAAAACCGAATTCGCTTATCGGGCCGGGGAGCTAGCAGCGCAAAGGGCTAAAGAAGTCGGAGTAAAACGAGCGGTCTTTGACCGGCGTCACTATAAATATCATGGCCGGGTTAAGGCGGTTGCTGAGGGAGCCCGAGCCGGAGGACTGAAGCTGTAATTGCACAACAATATGGCATTTGAGAGGAAAAAGGGGGACAGCGGAGTAAGGATGCGTAAACCTGAGTTTGAGGAACAGGTGGTTGATCTTAGAAGGGTTACGCGCGTTGTCGCGGGCGGAAAACGTTTCCGTTTCAGGGCGACTGTGATTATCGGGGATGGCAAGGGTAAGGTAGGCGTGGGTGTTGCTAAGGGACTTGATGTTGAATCCTCAATCAATAAGGCAAGAGCCAAGGCAAAGGGCAATATTATTAATGTCCAAATAAAAAAGGGGACGATTCCTCACGAGGTGGTGGCCAAATATAGTGCTGCTCGGGTACTATTAAAGCCGGCACCGGAAGGTCACGGCTTGTTGGCCGGGGGTTCTCCCAGAATGGTTTTGAGGTTGGCGGGTATAAAAGACGTAACGGCGAAGTGCCTGGGTAATACGAATAATAAATTAACGAACGCACTTGCCACTATAGAAGCTTTAAAGAAATTCGGAAGGTAAGTAATAAGTAGATCATGAATCTTCACCAAATTATTCCTGAACACCGGAATGCGACCAAAAAGAGAATTGGCAGGGGTGGCAAGCGTGGTACCTATTCCGGTAAGGGGATTAAGGGGCAAAAATCACGGGCTGGCAGTAGGGTCAGACCGGGAACGCGTGATCTGATACAGCAGATTCCAAAGCTCAGAGGATCTAGAAATAGAGGAGCTAAGAGAAGAAAGTCCGGGGCAGCGCGGAAAACTGCAGAATCTATCGCTGAATAATTAAGCGTATGTTTAACAAGATCATCAAGATTTTTAAGCTCAGGGATATCCGAAGGAAGATTTTGGTATTGGCATTAATTCTGCTGTTCTTCAGACTTTTGGCTAATATTCCCGTCCCTGGAGTAGATCAAAAGGCGCTAGGCAACTTCTTCGCCAGCAATCAACTCTTTGGCTTTTTGAATATTTTTTCAGGAGGCGCCCTCCAGAATCTTTCGATCGCGATGCTCGGTCTAAGTCCCTATATTACGGCGATCATTATCATGCAGCTCCTAACCATGGTTTTTCCGTCCCTGAAGGTCATGTATTACGAGGAGGGAGAAGTCGGTCGAGCAAAATTTAATCGCATTTCCAGGTATCTTACTGTGCCCTTAGGCGCTATGCAGGCCTTTGGTTTTCTGAGACTGTTGGCCGCTCAGGGAGTTATTCCCAGTTTCACTGCTACAGAGATCCTAGTAAATGTGATTGTTATTGTGGCGGGTTCTATGGTGTTAGTATGGTTCGGGGAACTTATAGACGAGCAGAAAATTGGTAACGGGGTTTCTATTCTCATTATGGCTGGTATTGTCAGCGGTCTTCCTATCGCCGTGAGGAATGCTCTGGTGTCCTATACCCCTAACGACCTTGTAACTTATGGTTCGTTCGTTGTCTTAGCGCTTGTAGTTATAGCCAGTATTGTGATGATCAACGAGGGCGAGAGAAAAGTGCCGGTTTCTTACGCTCGGCGTGTTAGGGGTAATAAACTCTACGGGGGAGTCAGCAGCTATCTTCCTTTTAGAGTCGGGCAAGCGGGGGTAATCCCGATTATCTTTGCCGTCTCTTTATTGATCTTTCCTCAGTTTTTGGGTCAGATTGTCTCAATTGCTTCAACAGACTGGGGCGCTAGAGTGAATCAAGTCACCGCGGATTTTATGAACAGTCAGTTACTCTATGGATGTGTGTACTTTTTCCTCGTCTTCATTTTTACCTATTTTTATATTGGTATAACCTTTGATCCGGAGGAGATATCCAAAAATCTACAGCGGAGCGGCGGGTTTATTCCCGGCATTCGTCCGGGACACCCAACAGCCGTCTATCTAAAAAGCGTTGTTTCCAGAGTTACTCTCTTTGGTGCCGTTTTTCTTGGATTGATCGCCATCCTGCCCCTACTTACCCAGGTAATCACTGGTACTCAGGTGTTGAAGATCGGCGGTACCTCTATCCTCATTACTGTCGCGGTGGCTCTTGATATGGCGAAGCAAATTGACTCCCAGATTACTGTTAGGGAGTACGAAGGTGCGTAATGACTAAGGTAATCGTTGTCGCGGGGCCACCCGGGTCGGGCAAAAATACCCAGGCTGATTTTATCAGCCAGGAGTTTGGTTTCCCCCATTTTGATACGGGTGATATTTTACGACGGCTTAAGCGAGAAGGGGCAATTAAAGACAATGAGATGGAGAAAGGGAACCTGATGGACCCAACAGTTGTTCGCGAGATATTTAAGCGAGAAATTAAAGAGCTGACTAAGAGCGGACCTGGGGGGGTAGTTCTGACCGGCACCTTAAGGACGGCCGAAGAGTCTTTTGGCTCTTTTGGCGAGGAAGGCCTAATCCAGTGGTTAGAGAACAATTATGGGAGGAGTAACCTTCTTTTTCTCATCATAGACATTTCTACCGCCGAATCTATCAAGAGAAACAGCATCAGAAATGAGGGGAGGCCAGATGATGATCCAGAGATTATTAAGGTCAGATTAGCCGAGTACGACAACAAAACTAAACCGGTTTTCCAGCGACTAAGCAGAGAGGGATATAAGGTGATTATCGTAGACGGCATGCCCGATCGGGCTACCATCTTCGAGGATATTAAAGATCATCTTAGACAATGGCTCTGATCAAAACAGCCGAGCAGATAGACAGAATAAAACAGTCTGCTAAGTTATTGGCCTCTATTCTCAAGTATCTGCACCGCATAGCCAATGTGGGGACAAATCTTTTAGAACTTGAGAGCCTGGCCCGCAGGGAAATTGCCGCAGCCGGAGCCACGCCCGCCTTCCTGGGATACAACCAGGATGGAGCCGCTGAACCATTCCCCTTTGCCTTATGTGCCTCTCTCAACAATGTCATTGTCCATGGACGCCCTCATGATTATTTACTTAGGAGCGGTGATATATTAAAGCTTGATTTAGGAATAAACTGGCGGGGAGGTATCAGTGACGCAGCCATTAGCATACCAATTGGTGAAATAACTCAGACTGATAAGAAGCTTATTCGGATTACACAGGAATCTCTCTGGATGGGTATAAAGAAAGCGAGACCAGGAAGAACCACCGGGGATATAGGGCATGCAATCGAAAACACTATTATAGGCGGTGGTTTTTTTGTTGTTGATGGTCTAACCGGGCACGGAGTGGGAGAAAAAGTGCACGAAGAGCCGACGATTTATAATTTTGGTGAGTCGGGGAGGGGAGTGGAGCTCCGCCCCGGAATGGTACTCGCTCTTGAACCAATGGCCGCTACCGGTTCGTCTAAAATCAAACAGCTGCCAGACGAAAGCTATGCCACGTACGATGGCAGCAACTCAGCTCATTTCGAACACACCGTTCTGATTACAAAAAAGGGGGCTGTCGTTCTGACTGGTTAGAGGGGAATCTTCATGATCCCTTCGTCTGTAAGCGTGAGAACAAATTGTTCCTCCCGGTCATATATGAACTCTGGAACGCCGTCAGCTAGTTTGTGGCTGTTGATCGGCATATCTCTGGTGATATCCCTGAAATATAGCTGTTGACCCTCTAACACAAAAACGTGGGCAGCGTCTTTATACCATCCGACTTGGTTGACCCCCTTACCTAGACCGTTGATCTCTACCCCGGTATCAAAATCGCGGATATAAAGTTCCCCCCCAGACTTTATGATAGCTATTCGGTTGTCGGCCGAAGATAACTCAAACGCCGAGACGCCGGTAGCGAGTAGCTCCAGGATATTCGTGTAGTATTTAAGCTCGCCAGTTTTATCCAGAAACAGCCATCCATCGTTGAATTTGGCTATTCGCGCGAGCTCCGGTTCGTTAATGCCGGTTCCCTCTAGTACTAACGGCTGACCCTGATTGTGAAAAGTAGGATTAAAATTATAGACAACGCCCTCTTTGGTCCAGATTAGAATATTGTCTCGTTGATGATTCAAGTTAGCATAATCAAGTGCCAGCAACTCCAGATCCGGTTTTCGTACATCCATTAGATAAATAGCTCTTTTGGTTATTACATACAGCCATCGATCGTTATTCGAAGCTAGTAAAATTTGTCGAGGCTGGACATACCCGGACAGTTCAAGGCGGTTCTCCTTTAGGTTGTTAAATAGTGCTGTCAGATCAAGACTATCCTCGGGAGTAAGGTTGCTAGTAAGGTAAAAGCTGTTGGTATTGTTGTCTCGGGTTATCAGCGAGCCACTGTCAGTAAGCGAGACAATCTCGTCGCCCCTAACGGTCGCCTCGTCCAAAGTAATCCCGGCGCTACTTTCTAAAACTAAATGACCATTGATAAAGTCAAAATTTTCGAATCGCCCCGCTCTGAATACCTGAGCTTCCGCATTGGACAAGAGAACCACACTGTCGAAAACCGACACCTCGCCGGATTTAACTACGGTGTTTTTCTTCCAATCTAGGTAACCCTCCTGGCTTACTAAGAGCTCGTGATCACCTGGTAGTAAATTGCTGATCAGAGTACCTCTCTGCAGGATACCCGATTTATTTTCTTGTTTCTTGCCGTCCAAGAAAATAGAGGCCCCCTCCGGCTGGGAACTAATGTAAATCCCGCCAGTCCTTATGATGCCAAAACCTCCGTGATCCAGACGTATTCCCCGGGAATACAAGACGGTCAGGGTACCCAGAATAAGAAACAGGGCAGTCAAGCAATAAAAGAGCGTCCTCCTGGTCTTAATAGACATTAGTCCCTATAATAGGGAAGGTGAAATTTATTGTAAACGGAGGTAAGAAGTTAGCGGGAGATATAGACGTTAGGGGCTCAAAAAATGCGGCTTTGCCTGCACTGGCTGCTTGTACGTTGCTAAAGAGGCCTTGCGCCATAGACAACCTACCTCTAATCGGGGATATTTTCACCATGATCGGCATTCTTAAGGCTATGGGAGCAGAGGTTGATTGGCTGGAAAAACGTAAAGTGAGGATAGACTGTAGCAACCTACAGCCTGATATGGCCCCCAGGTCACTTGTTTGCAAAATAAGGGCGTCGGTGCTCCTGCTCGGACCGTTGCTGGCAAGGTTCGGAGAGGTTAAAATAGGCACCCCGGGCGGGTGCCACATTGGGTTGAGGCCAATTGATATTCACCTGGATGCATTCAGAGAATTAGGGTTTTCCGTCAAACACTCTGAAAGTAAAGACGTTTATCACATCTGGAAGGAGGGGCGGGGCAACAAAAAGGAGATAGCCCTCAAGGGATTAACGGTTACCGGCACGGAGAACCTACTAATGTATGCTGCTCTTCACCCACTTAGGATCAAAATAGCAGCCATAGAACCTTCCGTTGGTGATTTAGGTAGACTACTTGAAAAAATGGGGGCTAAGATCCATGGCTTTGGTTCGCACACCCTTGAAGTCAAAAAACCCGTCAGACAATCCGGAGGAGTGGTCCACCACGCCGTTGTATACGATCCGATAGAGGCTGGTACATTCATCATTCTGGCAGCAGTTACCAAGAGCGATCTTAGAGTTCGTAATGTTCCAATCGAAGACTTAACCCTGACTTTAAGAAAATTAGAGGAGTTCGGGGTAAAGTTTGAAATTAGGGGGACAGATGTTCTGGTAAAAGGAGGGGTATCTAAGCTGGTCGCAGTGCCACGCTTAGTCGCCCAGGAATATCCTGGGATACCCACTGATCTACAAGCCCCATTTGGTATTTTAGCTACCCAAGCCAGGGGGGAAACGCTTATTTTTGACACAATATACGAGGGACGCTTGAAGTATCTTTATGAATTGGACAAAATGGGCGCAAGTGTTGAGATTCTTGATCCCCATCGTGCCAGGATTAAGGGGCCGAAGGACCTCGTGGGCAAAAATGTAGAAAGTATAGACTTGCGAGCCGGAGCAACCCTGATTATCGCCGCTCTGGCCGCTAAGGGAGAAAGTGTTTTGCACCAGGCTGAGCAGATAGACAGAGGCTATGAAAACATCGATGAGCGATTGAGGATGGTGCGGGCTGACATCCAGAGGGTGGAATAAGTTGGCATCAAAACATTATGTTCACTAGCAGAATCGGTATTGATCTTGGCACCACCAACACTGTTGTCTTTGTGCCATCCAAAGGATTCATTATCAATGAACCAACCATTGTGGCTCTTAGCATGCCCGACAACACGGTTTTAGCCGTAGGACGAGAAGCTAAGGAAATGATCGGTAAAACACCGGGGGACATCAAGGCCTATCGTCCCCTCAAGGATGGTGTAGTGGCCGATTATTACATTACCCGGGCCATGCTCAAATATTTTATTGCTAAGGCCGTTGGTTCATTCAATGTGATTAGACCGGATCTAGTTATCTCTGTGCCCGCAGGCATTACCGCTACCGAGCGGCGGGCAGTCGAAAATGCAGCCATGGAGGCGGGAGCAAAAAATGCCCATCTCGTCAGGGAGCCCCTACTAGCCGCCCTAGGAGCGGGTATTACCATAAACTCTTCCTCCGGCAATATGATTATCAATATCGGTGGAGGAACTGCGGAGGTGGCGGTAATTTCTCTGGGGGGCATAGTGGCTTTTTCTAGTTTAAGGGTCGCCGGTGACAAATTAGATCAAGCTATCATTGATTACGTTAAAAAAACATACTCGGTGTTTATCGGTGAGCAGACAGCCGAGGCCGCTAAAATCGCTGTCGGTACGGCCGTACCGACGAAGACAAAGTTGGAATTCCAAATTAGGGGTCGGGACATAATATCCGGGTTACCCAAAGATCTAACGATTAACTCTAATGAAATCGCAGAAGCTGTTAACCCATTTCTGATGGATATCGCCAGCTCAGTTCAAGGTGTTTTCAACGAAACCCCCCCCGAACTGGTTGCTGACGTAATGGAAAAAGGAATTATATTGTCCGGGGGTACTTCTGGATTGAGAAATATAGATGAGTTCTTTAAGCGCTTGCTGGGCGTACCCGCCTATGTAGCTGAGGAACCAATACTCTGCGTCGCTAAGGGGACTGGCATTATCCTCGATCATCTGGATATTTATAAAAAGACTCTTTTGAGTAAGAGATAGAATGTTCGTAGGTCATCAGGACAAGCAAAAAATTTTCAAAAAGTTAACCAGTGAGGGACGTTTGGCCCATGGGTATCTTTTCTGGGGCGAGGAACAGATCGGCAAATTTTTGTTTGCTAAATCCCTAGCTAATTTGTTGGAGCATGGACGTTTTGCAGAGCCAGAGTCTGCCCTGACCGAGACTCTTATTGTCCAACCGGAAGGGGGAAGTATTGGTATTGATTCTGTCCGTCTGGCCAGGCAATTTTTAGCCCAGAAGCCTATTTCCTCAACGCGTAGGTTACTGCTCATTGACAGAGCTGAAACCCTGACCAATCAGGCTCAGAATGCCATCTTGAAACTAGCCGAGGAGCCGCCCGGGGATGACCTAATCATATTGGTCACCTCCGGACTGGACACGGTTCTACCGACCTTGCGATCGCGTCTGCAAAAGATATATTTCACCAGAGTGCCCCAATTTGAGATAGAGAAGTTATTGACGGGACAACACAAACTTACTCCGAGTGAGGCATCCTCGCTAGCTAAGAGATCGTTTGGAAAACCAGGTTTTGCTGTTAGCTTACTCGAGAATAAGGTTAGTAAGGATATTGACGTATTGGCTGATAAATTTCTCAAAAATCCCGCCCAGAGAAATAGCATAATCAAGGATATCGCGGAGCATCCCGACCTTCCATCACAGTTTTTGGCACGAATAGTATTAAAACTTTGCAATGAGCCGGTAAAGAACTGCCGGGCGCTGGGCAAAATCCTAAATAGGTTAACAAGAATGTCAGACTTCACGGTCAATAAGAGATTGCAGCTAGAAGCGGCTCTATGGAATATCTAAAGAAAGTAGCCCAGCGCTTTGAGACGATCATTGCTAGTTTGGGAGAAGAATTACTCTCTGTTAGAACAAATCGGCCGTCTCCTAAAATCATCGAGGATATAAAGGTAGATTATATGGGGCAAATCCTTACTATAAAACAGCTCGGCTCCATAGTAATAGATCCTCCTAGAGATTTGGTGGTTAATCTTTGGGACCAAAGTATTACTGCGAACGTAGTCAACGCTATCCAGGCGTCTAATCTAGGAATTAACGCGTCCGGCCAAGGAAAACAAATACGAGTTTCCTTGCCCCAGCTTACCGAGGAAAGAAAACGGGAGTTGATCAAAATGACAAAATCAATCTCTGAGGAAAGTCGTATCAGAATGCGGCTGGAGCGGGACGAGGCTGTCAGAATAATCAAAGATCTGAAGGATGAGGACGAACGTTTCCGGGCGAAAGAGGAGCTGCAGAAACTAGTTGATAAATTCAACTCCACAATTGAGGAGTTGGTTGAAAACAAAACCAAGGAGATTCTCGCCTAGATTATGCTGATATTTCTAACCGCACTTTTTTTAATAATTTTGATATTAAGTCATGAGTTCGGTCACTTTTTGGCAGCCAAAATCTCCGGAGTTCGGGTTGATGAGTTCGGAGTTGGTTTTCCTCCCCGCCTTCTCTCAAAAAAAATAGGGGAGACGGAATACAGTTTGAATCTCCTTCCTCTTGGAGGGTTTGTTAAAATCCACGGCGAAAATGCTTCTGAACAGGACTTGATAGAGGATTTTAAAAGAAGTTTGCGGTCTCAAACTTTTCCCAAAAAGTTTTTTATCATTGCCGCGGGCGTAATAACAAATATTCTTGTGGGTTGGTTCGCCTTTAGTCTAGTTTTGGGCCTTGGTTTACCGCAAAAAATCTTGGTTGAAACTACCGTGGCGGGTAGCCCCGCGGACCTCGCAGGCATAAAGCCGGGCGAAATCATTGAAGAATATTCATCAGTAGATACCTTTTTAAAATATGTGGACGCTAATCGTGGCCAAGAGATAATAATCAACGGCAAAGCAGTTGTTCCCAGAATTGAAAACCCTGTTGGCGAAGGTCCCCTGGGAATTACTATCGTATCCTCGGGCATTGGCTCGACTCCTTTTCCGCAGAACATTTGGTCAGGACTCAAAGCAACTTTCGTGACCCTAGGGTTGATTTTTTCGGCCCTCGGTTCATTTTTAGTCAGTATTTTAACAGGCGATCTAAGCGCTATGGGTCAGGTTACAGGGCCGGTAGGCGTGTTCGGCATTATCCGAGATACAAGCCAATTGGGGTATGTATACCTAGTCCAGCTTCTCGGGTTAATCTCCCTCAATCTAGCAGCACTTAATATTATCCCTTTTCCAGCTCTTGACGGAGGTAGACTTTTGTTTATTTTTCTTCAAAGATTGTTTGGAGAACGAGTACTTAATAGACGACTAGAAGCGGCAGTAAACACTATCGGCTTCCTGTTTTTGATAGCTCTTATGATGGCTGTTACGGTTAGGGATATAATGAGTTTGGGATGAAACAATCTAAGCTTTATACCAAAACACGTAAAACCTTACCCAGAGATGAGGTGGCCAGGAATGCGCAGCTATTATTGAAAGCCGGCTTTATTCACAAAGAGATGGCGGGTGTTTATGCGTATCTACCACTTGGTCTGCGGGTTCTTAAAAAAATTGAGCAAATTATCCGGGAAGAAATGGATGCTATCGGGGGACAAGAGGTTCTTCTCACCTCGCTCCAGGATCCAAGTCTATGGAAAAAGAATGACCGCTGGGATGACAAGAAAGTGGATATTTGGTTTAAGGACAGGCAGGAAAAGTTTGGTTTTGCCTGGTCTCACGAAGAGCCCATGGTAAATATGGCCAAGCACCACATTGGTTCTTATAAAGATCTGCCTGCATATATCTATCAATTTCAGACAAAGTTTCGCAACGAGCCGAGAGCAAAAAGCGGTCTTCTTAGAGGAAGGGAGTTTTTGATGAAAGATCTGTATTCTTTTAGCGCGGATGAACAGGGACTGAACACCTTCTATGAAAAATGCATCGGGGCTTATAAGAAAATATTTAAGCGCGTCGGGATAGGAGAAATAACGTATTTAACCTTTGCTAGCGGAGGAACGTTCACAAAATACAGTCATGAGTTTCAAACGGTTAATGAGGCTGGGGAGGATGCGATATACCTAGATAGAAGGAAGAAGGTCGCCATTAATAAAGAGGTTTACTCTGATAAAATTCTTAAGACCTTGGGAATAAAAAAGAGCGATCTTAAGGAGGAAAGAGGCATCGAGGTGGGGAACATCTTCAAGTTCGGAACGAACTACTCCGAAAAACTTGGTCTTACTTATAATGACAAGCGGGGCAGTAATAAGCTGGTCTACTTGGGTAGTTATGGTATCGGTCTTGGCCGGCTGATGGCGGCCGTTGTTGAATCTCTTTCAGATAAAGATGGCATAGTTTGGCCTAAAAGTATTGCCCCCTACAGAGTTCATCTTATTGAGCTCAGGCGAGGATTGGGGACCAGACTTTATCAAAAACTTAGCCAAGCCGGCGCTGAAGTACTCTATGACGATCGGGACGTCTCAGCCGGTGAGAAATTGAAAGATTCAGACTTAATCGGCATACCGTTGAGGCTGGTCGTCAGCGAGAAAACCGGGACGGGGGTAGAGCTTAAACAAAGAACCTCCAAGGTAGTTCAACTATTAACTCAAGATGCAGCTATTCGAAAATCTTTATAAGAGAGTTGGTATTGATCTCGGGACGACCAACTTCCTAGTCTATTTAAGAGGCAGGGGTATTGTTGTTGACGAGCCGACCTTGGTGGCTATCAACAACCGAACCGGCCAAATATTAGCCATCGGAGAGGAGGCTAAGAAAATGCTTGATCGGACGCCTGCGCACGTAACTCTGATCAAGCCGCTGGTGAATGGGGTAATTTCAGATTTCGAGATGACTCAGGAGATTACCAAACATTTCCTTAATAAGTTGGAGGGGGGTGGTCTTCTTTCCCGATTCAAAACAGCCGCTGTTAGTATCCCCACAGACCTTACTGAAGTAGAGCGTAAATCGGTCGAGGATGCAGTAGTATCCGCCGGAGTCTCCCGAGTCATTTTAGTTGAAGAGCCCATCGCCGCTGCTATCGGTGCCCGCCTTCCGATTGAGGAACCCTCAGCCAATATGATAGTGGATATAGGAGGGGGAACCTCGGAGATCTCCATCATCTCGGTAGGCGGAGCAGTAATGTCCAAAAGCTTAAAAGTAGCCGGGCAAAAACTAAACGAAGATATTATCAAGTTTATAAAAAACGAGTATAAACTTCTGATCGGAGAGCCAACCGCGGAGGCTCTGAAGATCAATGCTGGTTCTGCCCTTCCGGTAGATGAAAAGCTTGAAATGGATGTCCGGGGACGAGATGTCGCCTCCGGTCTTCCTAAAGAACTGGTTATCAGGAACCCACAGGTGAGAGCTGCTATCCAGAAATCCCTGAAGAATATTGCTGACAGCATTAAAAATATCCTTGAGGATGCCCCGCCCGAACTGGTCGGAGATGTTTTAGAAAGGGGTATCTACCTATCCGGCGGAGGCAGCCTTCTAAAAGAAATTGACCGCTACCTAGAAAAAGAAATTCAGGTGGCGGTGAGGGTGGTGGACGATCCGCTAACATGTGTAATCCGCGGCCTGGGCATTATTATTGAGGATCTACCACGTCACGAGACAATCCTTTCTAACCAGGAGCGTCCCAAACCGATTAACTTATGAGGCGAAAAAAGTATCTGAAGATTTGGTCTATTTTGCTCCTTTCAATTTTGCTAATTATTACCTGGCACCTACTTTTTCCACTCAAGCTTTCGATCTCTGCTGGCCTGAACTCTTTTTTTAGAGGACTCTCCTCGTGCGCAGACTTAGAACTTAAACTAGCTAGTTTAGAGGCAGAGAATGTGGATCTGCGAGCTCGGCTGCTGATAGAAACATTGAGCCCACCAGAATCAATCAAGGTTTACTCCAGCTACCCTTTCAACAATCGTAGTGAAATTGCCATCGCCGCCGGCGCGGATGATGACATAACCAAGGGCAACCTGATTGTGCAGGGGCAACGCACCTTGGTGGGAAAGGTGAGGGAGGTCGCGCCCAAGGTAAGCTTGGTCACCACCATATTTGATCCAAACTTCGAAACTGCGGCGAGAATCGGTGAAAGCGCTGTTGATGCTCTTTTTAAAGGTGGAAATGAGTTAATGCTAGATTTGATACCGCCTGACGTGATTCTGCAAGAGGGTTCTATTGTTTATACTGCTGGTCCAGACTTTCCATATGGACTTGTGCTGGGGAGCTTGAAAAAAATTGAAAAAAGCGAGGGAGGGGTTTACCAAAAAGCCAGCGTGGAACCGGCCTTTGAGGTCAGGGCGTTAAGAGATGTTGTTCTTTATCCTTAATCTTTTCCTTATCACCGCCTTGTCTTTCGGGCAGTTGGGCGGCCTCTTTACCGTTGCGGGAATACAGGTAAACCTAGTTTTGGTATGCACCATTGTCTTCTCAATTTTTGAAAAAGATTGGTTCAAAAGGTTGCTGCTCATCATCCTGGCCAGTGTTATTCTCAGTTTTGGGCCTAGCCTAGACTTTGATACCCTTTCCAGAATTATTATCCTGGTCGTATCGGTAATCCTCCTGGACGTTTTAAGGTGGGAGCGTCTCATTAACGCAGCTTTAATTATTCCGATCGCAACTATTTTATCCGACATGCAGATCCTCAATAGGGGAGACATCATCTTTAGGGAAATAATTTGGAATCTTACTGCCATGGCCCTACTGGTGTTGGTAATAACTCTCTTTGAGCGTCGGTTGGAGGGTTAGACAAAAATATCTATCGGAATGAAACGCCGAGCAAGAAATATTGATTTCGACGAAGTCATTTCAGATAGTCTTTCTTCATCGGAGTTCAATTTAGTGGAGCAGCCTCTTAGGGAGAGGGTTTTTGGGATCTTCGCTATCGCGGCCCTCATAATCGCAGGAATTTTTATCGCCAGAATCTTTGTAATGTCGGGCGTAAAGGGCGCCGAATATTTTGAAAGAGCCCAAATGAATGTTCATCAGAATATCCCCTTAATAGCTCCGCGGGGTACGATAACCGACAGGAACGGAGCAGCTATCTCAAAGAACAAATCTATTTTTGCAGTTTTCCTAGACGTCAATCAGATGATAAAAGCGAGTGAGACGGAGGCTGTGTTAGACGCAACAGAGAAGGTTCTCGGGTTAGGCAGGGAAACTGTTTTAAGTGCGATCCAAAGCACGAATCTTGAGAGTATCACAGATGTCATTGTCGCCAATGACATAACGCGCGAGCAGGCCATTGCTATCGAGGGACTGACGCTTAAATCACTTAATGTCGAGCAGAGTTATAGAAGAGATTATGTTAATCCAGCATATGCTCATCTGATTGGATATGTTGGCTTAGTTTCTAAGGACGACCTGAGAAATAATGAAAAGCTTATTTTAAATGACTATATAGGTCGGACTGGCTTAGAAATGCAATACGATGATCTTTTGAGGGGCAAGAATGGGGCGGTTGCTATCTTCAGGAACTCCACCGGCAACGTAGAGGAAATCATAAGGACAGAAGAACCTGTTCAGGGAGCAACCCTTAAAACAACTGTTGACGCGGAGTTGCAGGAATTTTTTTACTCGCGGATGCTCCAGGCGCTGCTCTCCCTCGGCAGAACATCGGGTGCGGGCATAGCGCTTAACCCACAAAACGGGGACATACTAGCACTCATCAGTTTTCCTTCCTTCGACGGTGATAACGTGTCCGAATTCTTAAATAAGGGCGGACGTCCTCTCTTCAACAGAGCAGTTTCCGGGGTTTACAGTCCAGGCTCTACTATCAAACCCATTCATGCAGCCGCAGCTCTTCAGGAAAGTGTAGTTTCTCCGGGGGATCAGATCTACTCGGCGGGATATATTGAGATACCGAATCCATATAATCCAACTGCTGTCAGTAGATTTGTGGACTGGAAAGCTCATGGCTGGGTAGATGTTTATTCGGCCCTAGCGCGCTCTAGTAACGTGTATTTCTATGTTATTGGCGGAGGATTTAAGGACCAGCTTGGATTAGGAATAGCCAGACTGTACAAATACTGGCAGAAATTCGACCTGGATGAGCCAACGGGTATTGATGTGCCAGGAGAAGCAGTAGGATTTTTGCCCACGCCCGAGGAAAAGGAGGAACGCACCGGTGAAATCTGGAGAGTGGGGGACACCTACAACGTATCTATCGGGCAAGGAGATCTGGGCATCACGCCCCTTAGACTTATTACAGCCGTTTCCGCCATAGCTAATGGAGGTCCAGCTTACACTCCGCACATCAGAGAAATTCCAGAAAAACAAGTGTTGTTAGACATCAAAGATATGGCGCCGGCACTCGCGGAGGTCAGGCGCGGTATGGCCGACGCCGTCAAAAAAGACTACGGAACCGCTAATCTCTTAAAAACTGTCCCGATGCTCGTCGGAGCCAAGACTGGCAGTGCTCAAGTAGCGGGCAAAACAAAAACTAACGCTCTCATTACGGCTTATGCCTCACGAGATGAAAACACCCCGCCCGAGATTGCTATTTTGATCCTGGTGGAAGATGCCCGAGAAGGCAGTCTTAACACTGTTCCGGTAGCGAGAGACATTCTCCAGTGGTACTATGACAACAGGGTAGTATCTAAAATTGATGGCCAATAAAAGAAAAAACAATGGTCCCGAGCTACGACAGGATCTGACCTCGGGAGACTGGGTACTCTTCTCCCCGAAAAGAAGCTACACTGTTTTGCAGAACAACTTCATTGAAAAACAGCCCAAGAAAGATTGTCCCTTTGAGAACCCGAGAGTAGCGGGCGGGGGGGAAATAATCGCCTCCTATCCGGAGGGAGGATTAGCTAAATGGCGTATCCAAGTTATTCCGAATAAATCTCCGGCAGTTCAGATCAGCTCTAAAATAGCCCGTAGACACGGCAGGAAGCAGGAGCGACACATAGAAGGATATGGACATCATGAGGTCGTGATTACCCGTGATCACGATGATAATTTCTCCAAACTATCCATTGAGGACGCGAATCTACTGTTCCGTGTTTTTAAAGACAGATATCAAACTATAGCGCGCGACAAGAATACTGATTATATATCAATTTTTCACAACTGGGGACCAAAAACAGGGGCATCAGTTTATCATCCTCATTACCAGATTCTTTCCATGCCGGTAGTTCCTCCATTGAGTGAGAGAAGTTTACTAAACGCTAGGCGCTATCATCGCAGATATGGCGGGTGCGCTCATTGTGCCCAAATAGAGTCAGCCCGTAAGTCTGGGAAACGTGTTCTCTATGAGAACGAACTGGCGATAGTTTTTACTCCCTATGCCCCAAAAGAACCATTCGAACTGCGAGTTTCACCAAGGGGGCACACACCTTTCTTTGAGAAGTCAACAGAATACGAAATAAATTCAATGGTGAAGGCTCTCCAATTTGCCCTTAACCGCCTGGAAAAAAAGATAAAGAACATAAACTACAACTTTTATCTTCGCACTCCGCCGGTCAAGGAGCGCAACAAACATGCCTATTATCACTGGCACGTCCAGATCGTTCCAAGATTGAATGCCGGAGGAGGCTTTGAGTTAACCACTGGCATGGAGATCAACCCGGTTGTGCCCGAGGAGGCTATCGCTATCCTAAAGGGGGAAAGATGATAGAGCAGATATTAACGAGCGTATCTATTTTTGTTTTAAACACTATTGAATCTGCGGGTTATTGGGGGATTTTCCTGCTGATGACCCTGGAAAGTGCCAATATCCCCATTCCTTCAGAGATAATAATGCCGTTTTCCGGGTTCCTAGTCTCGGTAGGAGTTTTCAGATTTTGGCCAGCGATTTTGGTCGGGGCTTTAGGAAACCTGACTGGCTCAGCTATCTCTTACTACGTTGCGATCTACTTTGAAAAGTGGACCCGCAGCTGGGTTGTCAAAAGCTCATATTTCAAAAAATCTCAAAATTGGTTCAACCAATACGGAGTAGCTACAGTTTTTTGGAGCAGGCTGTTGCCAGTTGTCAGAACCTTTATTTCTTTTCCGGCAGGACTTTTCAGAGTTAATCCCAAAAGATTTCTGGCCTATACTTTTCTAGGTTCACTTATTTGGTCAGCTATTCTCATCTATCCCGGTATCTATTTGGGCGCAAACTGGAGTGTTATTGAGCCTATTTTTAGAAGGTTTGATGCTTTGGTTTTGGTCGTTTTAGCAATTGGTTTTATAGTAGCGCTTAGAGCCCACGGCCAAAGAATGAAATGAAGAAAATAATCGTTGGTAATTGGAAACTCAATCCAGAGAGCGCTTCGGCCGCGGAGATGCTGGCGCAGTCCGTAGACCGCAGGGACGTGGTTATATGTCCGCCCTTCATTTATCTCGTAACCGTTAGGGAGGCTCTAAAAAGGGCAAAATTGGGCGCGCAGGACGCGTTTTGGCTCAATAAAGGGGCTTATACTGGAGAGGTCTCTCCAAGCCAGTTAAAAGACCTAGGGGTTGAATACGTAATCCTTGGCCACAGCGAAAGACGTCAGTTTCTCCTGGAGTCGGATGAGATAATTAACCGAAAGGTTAGGGCGACTCTCACGCTCAAACTAAACGTAATTCTTTGTGTGGGTGAGCCCTTGACTATACATGAGGGTGGCGCAAAGGCCACCCTAGGTCACATTGCCGCCCAGTTAGAGAAAGCCCTGGTGGATGTTGCTGATAAAGGTAATTTGGTCGTGGCCTATGAGCCGATCTGGGCTATAGGTACGGGGGAGACGGAGACACCCGCTAACACTAATAGTATAGCGGAGAATATCAAAAAGTTGCTTGGTGAGAAAGTACCTGTTCTTTATGGCGGTTCGATCACCAAGACGAATGCCGCCGACTTCCTGGCCCAGCCGGCCATAGATGGATTGCTGGTGGGCGGAGCCAGTCTCAAGCCCGAAGAATTTAATGAAATCGGGGCATAGCAATATGTCTGAAAAATATAATCAGCTTTTTCGTCAGCTACTAAAGTTCGGAGTTGTAGGGGCAATCAACACTGGTATAGACTTCGCCGTGCTTAATGTTCTTAGCGCTCTTACCGGTATTCGCTCTGGTACTGGCATCATTTGGTTAAACAGCGCAGCTTTTACTGTGGCGGTTGCTAATAGCTACTTTATGAATAAATACTGGACTTTCGCCGCCAGAGGAGCCGTTCGCGCCGGAGAGGCGTCATCCTTCTTACTGGTCAGTCTGGTTGGTCTAGGTATTAATGGCGGGATAGTTTTCTGGATCACAACTTATATAAACCCGCTCTTCGGTTTTGGCATAGCTCTCTGGGAAAACGTTGCCAAGCTGATAGCTACGGGCGTCTCCCTGGTCTGGAACTTTATTGGTTATAAGCTCTTGGTCTTCCGGCAAAGAATAAACCCGGGAGCATAAAACTTGCCTTTCGGTCAATAATGGAATATAATACCGGCGTGTGAGTGTGTGTGTTCCTGGACGATGATATCGGCCTAGGAATACCCCTAAGCCTCACTTTTTTGCCCCGACCCAGGTCGGGGCAAAAATTTTTGCTGTATAATCAAACGAAGTAATGACACATCTTCTAAGAGTCAATCTGGACATCGCTGGCCCCCGTATCAGAAAAAATCCGCGTTTCAGGGCAGCTGTCGCTAGTATAAAATCTCTTGCTTCTCTCGAGAACAAAATTGTAGTTTTTTCCCACCGCGGACGTCCGTCTCCCGAAAAAAGAGAGCCGGAGTTGAGCTTAAAGCCCTTGGCGGCGCTAATACAGAGGGAGCTTAAGCACAAGGTTGTTTTTCTGGATCATTTTGACTTTCCGACTATCCGCCAGACCGTGAAAGAAGCCCCTGGGGGCAGTATTTTTCTGCTGGAGAATATGCGCTATTTATCGGGTGAGACCAAAAACGATCCGGAATTAGGCAGGCAACTAGCATCTCTCGGAGATCATTTTATTAATGACGACTTTGCTTCCAGCCATAGAGCTAACGCCTCTTTGGAAGCAATTACTGAGTTTATTTCTCATTCACCGGGCGTCCAACTGGAGCGTGAACTTTCTTGGCTGAAATCCATTACCCGATCAGAGCAGAGACCTTTTATAATAATCGTCGGCGGAGTCAAGCTAGAAGAGAAGTTGGGTATCCTCGAGCGCTTTCTCCCAGATGTGGATACTATTCTTCTGGGTGGTGTGCCGGCTAACACTGTCGCAAAGGCCAGAGGGATCAGCGTTCAGAATTCCCTTTGTGACGATCAATGGATTTCCCGATTGAGCGAGGTCATCCGAAATGAGAAAGTTATTGTGCCTAAAGATTTTAGAGGAGAGAGGCGTGTCGTCTATGATATTGGTCCGAAAACTATCAAGGAGTATATATCGTTTATTAAGGGGGCCAAAAAAATTATTTGGAGTGGACCGATGGGGTTAATAGAAAAAAGGCGTTTCTCTAGAGGAACTCGAGCGGTCGCCAAGGCTATTTTTGATAATCACCAAGCTCAGGCGGTCATCGGAGGAGGGGACACGCTTTCGGCTATCTCCCCGCGCCTCATGGAATCTAATTCCGGGGTTCTAGTTTCTACCGGCGGGGGGGCTATGTTAGCCTTTTTAGCTGGAGAGACCCTGCCTGGACTGGAGGCTCTAGATAAAAACACATGAAAGATATTGTAGTTTTATACCACGGGAGCTGCGCTGATGGTTTTAGCGGAGCCTGGGCAGCCAAAAGGAAGTTCGGTGAGACCGCCGATTATATCGGAGTCCAATATCAAACTCCTCCGCCAGTCGGACTCCAGGGGAAAAAACTCTACCTGGTAGATTTTACCTATTCACCCGACGTAATGCGGGATTTATTGAAAAACGCATCGTCGCTAACTTCTATAGACCACCACATCTCTGCCAGAGAGACGGTATTGAATATACCAGACCATATTTACGATGAGGACCACTCGGGGGCAGTATTGGCCTGGAAGTATTTTTTCCCGCAAGAAAAAGTGCCGACTTTTTTTCAATATATAGAGGATGGTGATCTGTGGAGCTTTAAACTTCCCCGCTCAAAGGATTTTTATTCATTTATGCTTACTCTGCCATTTGAGTTTAATGAATGGGGCAGAGTCGTAGAGGAGTTTGAAAATGATGGGAAGAGGGCGTCTCATTTGGAGTATGGCGCCCATATCCGTGAATATCAGGAGAATATTATCGGAGAGCAACTAAAAGAAGCGCAGGAGGTGGTACTAGAGGGACACTCCGCTTTGGCCGTCAACTCATCTGTCTTTGAGTCTCAAGCCGGGAACATTATTATTAATAAGGGCTACGATATCGGCATTATCTGGCGCTACCTCGGCGGGGGAGATATTAAGGTATCTCTGCGGTCCAAAAAAGAGGGTGGGGTGGATGTTCGCAAGATCGCAGAGAAATACGGCGGGGGGGGACACACCTCCGCCGCTGGTTTTATTTTAAAATTGGGATCAACTCTACCATGGCAACCAAAACACTAACTATTTACACCGATGGCGGCTCACGAGGAAATCCGGGGCCGGCTGCAATCGGCGTAGTCGTCGGTGACAAAAAATACTCCCAGCCAATCGGTAATACCACCAACAACGTCGCTGAATACAGCGCAGTCATTTTCGCCCTTAAAAAGGCTAAACAACTTCTAACAAAAGGTGTAGCCCGCAAGACCCAAATTGAACTCCACACGGACAGCGAGCTCCTGGTTAAACAGCTGGGTGCGCAGTATAAACTCAAGGACAAAGATTTAATTCCACTATTTGTGGAGGTTTGGAACTTAAAGCAAGACTTTGCTTCGGTAAAATTCGTACACGTTCTGAGAGAAAAAAATAAACTCACGGATAAACTGGTAAATCGCGCCCTAGACACGCTCGGCATCTAAATTGATAAACGTGCGGATTTATGGTATAAACCTAGTCGGAGGTGATCCAAGCAGCAGCTCTGTGAACCCCACCGAGCAGAATATTGGAACGTTCTTTACCTTGGGAGTTCACGGGGAGGAAAGTCCGGACACTCACTCCGACCAATGTCGGAGTAAATCGGTAACGGGTAACGCCCGTCGCGCGTAAGCGTAGAGGTGCGAACAGTGACGGTCCGACTCGAAAGGGTCGGGCAGACCCGATCCCAACGTAGATGGTCTAACCCAGCTATGGGGAGAAGAAAGCTGGGGTGAAACGGTTAAATCCTTACCCGAGTGCAAGGCCGCGCTCCGACCCATGTCGGAGAGTGCCGCTAGAGCCTGAGAGTAATTGATGGCCCAGATAGATTGCTGCACCAATTTTGTTCACGAGCGAGTGAGTGAACACAAAATTGAGTGTCCCGACTTCGGTCGGGGCGACTCCGATATTCCATCGGAGTGCTCAGTTCTGTATCTTCGCTTCGCTCAGACATAACTGGCACAGAATCCGGCTTATGAATCGCCTCCAAAAAAGACCGCCTAATTATCTGGACGGTCTTTTTTGATTTTAAGTTTTGAGTTTTACACTTTAAGCTTTAAACTTTGAACATGCCCGCCTACAAACGCCGTGAGAGAAACCGGCACGATTCTAGTAACAACGGTCCGACCCGGATTAGCCGCTCGAAAATTGATCTCTTTCTAGAGTGTCCTCGGTGCTTCTATTTAGACAGAAAGCTGGGCGTAGCCAGAACTGGTATGCCCGCTTTCTCACTAAACTCAGCGGTGGATGCCCTGCTTAAAAACGAGTTTGATCTTCTGCGCAAAAAAGGTGAGGCACACGAGCTGATGGAGACATATAAGATTGATGCCATACCCTTTGACCATCCCGATCTGCCGATTTGGCGGGACGATGTTTATAAATACACCGGTGCTTGCGTCCTGCATCAACCGACCAATTTGGAAATCTGCGGCATTATAGATGATATTTGGATAAACAAAGATGAGGAGCTGATTGTCGTTGATTACAAATCTACTAGCACTAACAAGGAAATTAGTTTAGAGGATGAATATAAGGAGGGTTACAAACGGCAGATGGAGATATATCAGTGGATATTCAGACAGATGGGCTTCAGGGTTAACCCAACTGGGTATTTCGTTTTCGCCAACGCCAGTCGCAATGAGCCGAAATTTGATGGTGTACTGCAGTTCAAAACCATTCTTATTCCCTACGAAGGAAGCGACTCGTGGGTAGAGCCGACCATTTTAAAGATCAAAAAGTGCTTAGATTCGGACAAAATCCCGCCGGCGGCTGAAAACTGTGAATACTGTGGATACCGCGAGGCGGCCAAGGAAGCCGGAGCCTAATATGAAGACACTCATCAGGTGGGCGGTGCTCACACTCGTAATTATGTTCCTGTCAAACTGGGTACCGAATGTGACGGTTGAGAACTGGTGGGCGGCTGTTGCCGCTGCCCTCGTGCTGGGACTTATTAATACTCTGCTCAAACCTATCATCACTTTCATCGCCTTCCCGATTAACCTGCTGACTTTTGGTCTTTTTAGCATCGCCATTAACGCCTGGCTGGTCTTCCTGGCGTCGGACATCGTCCCGGGTTTTGAGGTACAGGGGTTCTGGATAGCCGTCCTCTTCAGCATAGCCTTCTCGCTGGCTTCTTCGCTTGTTTCCTGGGTTTTATAGCCTCTTATCCCAAGTTCATCGATGGGCTTGACAAGCCAGTCCGGATGACCTAGAATACACCCGTCTGCTGAAGGATCCGTCTTTCGGCAGACACCTAAGAAACGCCCCCGCCAGGGGGTGTTTCTTTTGTTTTGGAGCGGGGGAGTGTAGACTAATTTCGATAATGCGGGATCGTCTAATGGCAGGACGCTGCGCTCTGGACGCAGTAATCTAGGTTCGAGCCCTAGTCCCGCAGCCATCTTTCGCCAAGGCTTCAGAATGGCTATGCACTACGTCTACATACTTTGGAGCTCAAAATCTAAAAACTTTTATTATGGTTATTCTGATGATTTAGCTAAACGTTTCAGTGAGCACAACAAAGGCATTGTTAAATCCACTGCACCTTATAGACCATGGAGGTTAGTAACCTACCTCGCTTTTGATAATCAAAAGTCAGCTAAAGATTTTGAGCGCTATCTGAAAAGTGGCTCGGGCAAGGCGTTCACATATAAAAGACTTGTCAATTCTGAGGCCTTGAAGAAAGATAGTAGTAGGGACGACGGTATTCCGAAGTCTTGACGTAGGATACCTAGTCCCGCAGCCATCTTTCGCCAAGGCTTCAGAATGGCTATGCTATCTAGAGTTAGGCCGAGAGAGGTATAAATATGACCGAAGAAGAGATTCTAGATCTTATACGGGCAGATAAATGGATGATGAAGGTCCTTTTGTCCGCATCATCACTGAATCTTAAGGATTGGGCTGTGGGCGCTGGGTTCGTTAGAAACAAGGTGTGGAATCATTTATCCGGGAGAACTGGCGAGGGGATCGATACAAAGGATATAGATTTAGTCTATTTTGACCCAAATGGAAATGACGAAGGGGCTGATAAAAAACTGTCTGAGGAGATGCAGGCCAGAACCGGTTTCGTTTGGGAAATTGTGAATCAATGTTACACACATAAATGGAATAACGTCCCGCCGTATAAATCTACAGAAGACGCTATAGCACACTGGCCAGAGACAGTGACTGCTATAGGGGTAACTATTGATAGGAACAATAAACTTAGACTCCTTGCCCCATATGGAGTGGGGGACTTAGTCCATTTTATCGTTAGATTAAGTCCAAAATTTGAGGGAGGGAGAGAAGTGTTAGAAAAGAGAGTCCGCGACAAACAGTGGTTAGAAAAATGGCCAGGAATTAAGATAGTTAATGGGGGTACCAGACCGGAGGGGCCAGCACTTCGGCAAGGCTCAGTGTAAACTATCTAGGACATAGTATCGTGCATGACCGAGGTGAGTAGCCCCCCTAATTATATTGACTAGACAACACATTTATGGTACTACAATGGCGTACTTTGAAAGATATCTACGGTGATTTTAGCCGATCAAACATAATTGGTCGTCCGAAATCACCGTAGAAAGGAACGCCGTGTCGACATTGGCTTGGATAGCCGGCAGTATTGTGCTGGTCTTCCTCTTCCTGTGGATGTCCCTCTTGGACACCACGCTGACCCCCAGACTTCACATGACCAAGCAGATGATCACCTTCGCGTTCCTGGCGCTGATGGTGTCCTTGCTGATTATCGCCGTCGGGGGCGCCTTCGGCAACACGACAGAGAAGCCATTCGTGCGCACTATCTACTTGAGCATCATCATCGGGGCGCCCGCCGGCGCTGCTATCGGGCTACTGCTCTGGTTCTTCGGAGTGAAGGTCCCCAAACGGTTCCTGCTCGAATGAGGCAGCTCCGATATCCTAGGCTCTCCAGACACAAGAGAGGAGCGGACCATGACAACCTTCGCCAACAACGGCCACGTTGGCACCTTCCGGGTCTACCCGTTCCGCGTCACCTGGCAGTGCTCTTGCGGCCGGTCCGGACGGGCGCACGATGGCGGCAGGCGGGGTAAGAACCCGGAGGGGCTGGCCCGGGCGGCATGGCTAGCCCACACCCAGACCAAGGAGCAAGCCGCCTGACATCGTTGTCGACCAACACCAGAATGGGGGTGCCCCCGCACCCCCATTCACTACCCACCTATACGGTGGGTTAACTATTTTATACGTGTCTCATTTGACCCCTGACTGAGACCCCTAATTTTAATATCTAAAAAGAACGAGGCCCTCACCGGAAGATGACACCGGTACGGGACAACGTCCTTTTCGATGTCGGCCCGGTGAGGGCCTAGACCTTGCGGCCGCCGACGAGGCAGTCGCCGCTGATTCGCTTGTACGCCAGGGCGAACAGGCGCGCCTCGATCATCCAGCACACCCACTCGTCGTCCTCGGAGGCGAGACCCGAGAAGGCGATGATGATGGTCTCGTCCGGCGAGCACTTGGAGACGATGGAGCCGGCCCACGGCGCATCGCCATCGGCGACGAGCAGCGGGTGCAGAGCCATCAGCTCGCGGCTTGAGTACCCGCTCTCCCAGGACTCCCGGGCCTTCGCCAGAGCGATCTTCTCGTAGTCGTGGTTCCACGGGTACTGAGGGCTGCGGAACGAGTCCTCGTAGAAGATCGCGTTCTCGAACTCGCAGTCGCCGGGTCGGAGGTTGGGATCCATGATCACGAGGTGACCCATGAAGCCCTTGATCCGCTCGCGATCGGCGAGCGCACCCAGCATAATCACGACGTCGCCGATCGCCTCCTTGGCCATCTCCAGGGTTAGATGCACTTCCCGTGCCATCAGGGTCCTCCTTCTCTCTTTTCCCTGATTAGTTGAGTCCCGAGGAACGAGACCCAGATAATCAGGGAAAAATGGTGGTTGGATTAAAGCTAATTAACACTGTTAAGGTAGACCCTACTTGTAACATGAAGAGTAATATTAGTCAAATGTATATGTTTCTACCACTATCACTTTTGTCACTTTTTATAGACCGCCTCATTTGTCTCACTTCAACTTCGCTCAGTACAAGCATTTGACCTCCGCCAGAGGCGAGACGGGCCTGACCGAGACCCCTAATCTATAGGGGGCTGGCCGTCTTTCATCAAAACAACGACGGGGAAGCATATCCAGATTATGTATCCAGCCCACATGGATGGAGTGGAATATGGTAAAATAAAAGTGTAGGAAGTTAATTTTAAAGGTCATCTCAATTTATAGAACCTATGAAGAAGAACGCGTGGGTTTGGTGGGTTGTCGCGGTTATCGTGGTAGCAGCCCTCGTCTGGTGGTACTTCGCCAAGTAAACCACCTCAAGCTGGATTATAAACCAACAGCCACCACCACAAGGGTGGCTGTTGGTTTATAATTTATACTTAGGACTCCGGTTCAGTTATACTAGAAGAGCAAAAAACAAACCGCACGCCATGAACGTTTCAGCCGAGGAAATCCACCTAAAAACAAAGGGTATATATGACATGGTGGATATCACCGATCGCATAGAAAAACTACTTGCCACCAAAAAATTCAAAAGCGGTTTGGTTAATGTTTTTGTGAAACACACCACCTGTGCCATCGCCGTCAATGAATTCACCGACCCTAAATTGCTCAACGACTTTAGGAAACGGCTCGCAGAACTCAATCCGGAGGATGGAGAGTATGAGCATAATGAGTCTCACGTCTGCAATGGCGATAACTGTGTCAACGGCCACGCACACTGCAATGCCCTTCTTCTACCCACCTCAATTACATGTCAGGTGGTCAACGGCAAATTGAATCTGGGCGCCTGGCAGAGAATTTTTGTGATAGAACTGGATAGGGCGCGCCAACGGGATATCAACCTGACATTTGTAGGGGATTAGACTCGGCTTCCCACAATAATCTTGCAAAATTGTCCAGATGGTTTAGTGTAGGGGCGCCCCGAGCATAAGGAGTTGGGGTGGATGAGGAATGGGGTAATATCCTATCCGCTTTCGACGACCTGGCGTGGCACAGCAACGCGAACTGCCGGGGAGTCGATTCAAACCAGTTCTTTCCAGAGAGGGGAGCGTCCACCAGACACGCCAAGGCAATCTGCCGCGAATGTCAGACCCGCGAAGAGTGTCTGAGCTTTGCTCTCCTGCATGGATGTTCATTCGGGATTTGGGGCGGCCTGTCAGGAAGAGAAAGGCGACGGGTACGCCGAGAGAGGCAAATTCCCCCGATACGGACACCCCGCAGTGACATCATGGCCGGATATCGGAGCGACTGCCGATCCGAACATGGACACGAGACCAGGTGATGCTGTTCGGTTGCCCTCCGGGCGATCGGGCAGCATCACCTAGCGCTCTCTGAAGATTATATATTGACATATTTCTATAATTGCCGTATATAGTATCTAGCTCATTGAATCTTGGCTCCTGGACATCTTTCAGCAGATAAGCTGATTGTCTCTTAAAAGATGTCCGGGAGCCCATCATCCGGATGGACTCCGTGAGGAGAGGGGAAACCTGCACGTGATCGTAGTCCTGCTGATCGTCCTGCTGGCGATCGGCCTGGCCGTTCGTGAGGCCACTACCCCGAGGGTCATCGCTTTCCCGACCGGGGCGGTTGCCACGCGGGCCTCGCCGATCCCACTAGCGGGGATGTCCAACTTGTACGACTTCTACGCCGCCGAGACCGCACCCGACGCCGTCGCCGGCACCAGCAAGAACCACCAGGGGAAGGCACTCGAGAAGATCGCCTAGCCCCTCCCCTCCGACACGGGTCGGAGGGGATCCACGAGACCTGCCATCCGGATCGAAGCCCTGTGCCTGCACAGGGCTTCATCCGTTTTATAATGTAAAGATGAACAGTAAATTACTCTTAATTCTAAGTTTGATTGTTATCGCAGCCGGCGGAGCCTGGTTTTTTCTCGATAGAACCGGGGGCACTCCGGGGACACCCGATGAACCAGCCAAAACGGCCTCGTATATTCCCGAAAGCGCCAGGGATATGATCAGAGTTAACCAGCCCGCGCCCGGCACTACAATTACCAGCCCGTTGGCTGTCGGCGGGGAGGCGAGGGGTTCGTGGTTTTTTGAGGCCTCCTTCCCAGTTCGTCTACTGGATGCCAACGGTGACGTATTAGCCCAGAGTATCGCTGAAACTCCGTTTGACTGGATGACGGAAGACTTTGTGACTTTCCGAGCAAACCTAGCATTTAATCAGCCCGTCACAGAGACGGGAACGCTAGTCCTACAAAGGGACAACCCGTCCAACCTCCCAGAAAACGCAGCGGAGGTAAGAATACCGGTTAGGTTCGGCGATATATCCGGGGAAACCACCACGCTAAGAGTTCACTTCAGCACCATGCCCGAGGGCTCAACCGAGTGCAATACCACGGCCGCGGTTGAGCGCACTGTGCCCAAAACCCAGGCCGTAGCCCGCGCTGCTCTAGAGGAGCTGCTTAAGGGCCCTGTTCAAACAGAAAAAGCTCAGGGTTTGTTTACTTCTATTAACCCGAATGTAAAAGTCCAGTCATTGACCATAAAAGACGGCGTCGCCCGGGTTGATTTTGACGAACAACTGCAATATCAGGTCGGCGGCTCCTGCCGCATCGCGGCCGTCCGAGCAGAAATTACCGACACGCTCAAAGAGTTCCCGACAATTAAAAGCGTGATAATCTCCATAAACGGAGAAACAGAGCTGATACTCCAGCCCTAAATCAGGCCTAGGATTTAAGATTCTCTATAATCGCTACCTCAAGAGGCACCAGGACAAAGGGGCTATAGCGCATTTGTGAATACGCCCGAATAAGAGATTTAATCAATTGAATAACTTTATCAACATTCTTAACCGAAGCGGCGTGCTTTTTAATAGCCTCCACCTCGTCCTGGGTAAACTCCCGCTGGTAATACTGCTCTAATTTATTATCAAACTTGTAAGCCAGAATCCGGCGCAGATAATGAACCAAATCCTTGGTCAGCTGTATCAAATTGAAACCCGCTTCGTTAATCTCCGCCAAATAATCTAGAACCCTTCCGAGATCTTCAGCCAGCAGATAGCCCGTTAGGGCATCTGTGCGGGCAAAACCCACTTTACCGAGAATTCTTTCCACAGACTCCAGATCCATGGAGTCGCTCATGCTAGCTACCTGCTCCAGGAGAGACTCGGCGTCACGGAAACTCCCCTCAGATGAGGTAGCGATCAGCTCCAGGGCAGCACCGTCAATTTTTAGCTTCTCCGCCTTAACTATCTTAACTAACTTCTCTAAGACCACCTGAATGGGAAGGCGATGAAAATGAAAGCGTTGGGTACGCGAGCTGATAGTGAGTGGGATTTTATCTTCCTCGGTAGTCGCCAATACAAAGATCGCGTGGGTAGGCGGTTCCTCAAGGGTTTTTAAAAGCGCGTCCGCCGCGAATTTAGTCAGCTGATGTGCCTCATCAATAATAAAAACTTTATATTTATATGAGGTAGGAGCAAGACGAATACCATCACTGATATTTCTCATTTCCTCAATACCCCGATTAGAAGCGGCGTCCAGTTCAATCACGTCCAGGGCGCGCCCCTCATCAATCTCATTACAGGGCCGGCATTTGTTGCAAGGCTCGCCCTTCTTACGGAAAGACTCATCCTTAGCGCGCGTCTCACAGTTGACCACTTTAGCCAGCAGGCGGGCGGCCGTAGTTTTGCCGGTGCCCCTCGGTCCATGAAATAGGTAAGCGTGACTAATTTTATCCAAACGAGCTGCGTTGCTTAGCACTTCCACTATCAGCTCCTGCCCAATCAGATCGGCAAAGACACGTGGGCGATATTTTCTGTAGATTGCTAGAGCCATTTCCGGAAAAAATTCGCTTTCATTATAGGTATATATAACCTAGAATGGAATACGAGGTGGAAACAACTACTGCGCCCGTCGGCTATGAGCTGGAGATAGGGGAGTTTAGAGGACCGCTTGATAAGCTGTTAGAGCTCATTGACGAGAAAAAACTGGAGATAACCCGGCTTAACCTAGCTCAGGTCACAGCCGATTTTATTGAGTATCTCAGAACATTGGAGGAGGTGGAACACCGGGAATTAGCTGACTTTGTGGTGATAGCCGCTAAGCTAGTGTTGCTCAAGTCTCACGCCCTTCTACCCGACATAGAACTGTCTGAAGAGGAGGAAAAGGACATCGCCGATTTGGAAAAACGGCTAAAACTCTACAAGGAGTTTCGTCAGGTTGAGAAGAATATTCTAGAACTCTGGGGCAAACACCGGACGGTTGCCCGGCCCTTCTTCGCCACGGTGCCTCACGGATTTTATCTGACCGAAGAAATATCCCCAAAGAAATTACACTGGCACCTCGGGCAACTGGTGCAGGCGACCGAGGAACTAGTCCACCTGGAAACAAAAAGAACCGAGATAATCAATTTAGAAGATAAAATTACGGAACTGCTCCAAAGAGTTAAGTCCCTCATCCAAACGAACTTTGCTAAACTGAAAGGGCAAGGAGGAAAATCTGAAACAGTGGTTCTGTTTCTCGCCCTGCTATATTTACTAAGAGACAACAAGATTAATATCGCCCAGGAAAATATTTTCGGCGATATAACTATTTCTGATGCCAACAGAAAAAGCTAGGGAATCCCTAGAGGCCAAAATAGAAGCCCTTCTCTTCGTGCATGGGGAGCCGATAACCCTAAAGCGCCTGGCAACACTTTCAAAGACCAGTGAGGAAAAAATCAAAGATAGTCTGGTTTCTCTGAGGCAAACCCTGGCGGAGACCAAAAGGGGATTAGCCATTACCCTGCATGATGGAAGAGCCGAACTGGTAACTTCTGCTGACCAATCTCCCCTGGTTAGCCAGCTGGTAAAAGAGGAGTTGGATAACCGACTAACGCCCGCCAGCTTAGAAACACTGTCTGTTGTCGCTTATTTAGGTCCCTGCAGCCGGGCCCTTATAGAGTATGTACGCGGAGTAAACTCGGCATTTATTTTGCGTAGTTTACTGATCCGCGGATTGGTCGAACGCAAACCGGACCCCAAAAGGTCTAATAGCTACCTCTACCAACCCACCTTTGATTTTCTCCGTCACGTGGGACTCGGCTCTCAGAACGATCTACCCGAATTTGAAAAATACCGCGAGTTGGTTAGGTCCTATTTTGAGGGAAACGAGCGGGTAGAGCAGGAAAACGGTTAACAGGCCGTGTTGACATAAACGGCGGCGCGGTTAGAAAATAAACGCACAGATGCTAGTCTTGGAAGGAGTACGCGTAATCTCGGTTCTTATTATCGCTTTTGTGTTAGCGCTAACACTGACACCCTTTGTGGTTGATTTCCTTAAAAAAGTCCACGCCGGCAAGCAAATAAGAGTGTCCAAGGACACTCCTATTTTTTCCAGCCTGCACCGGAAAAAGGAGGGGACGTTAACTATGGGCGGGATAGTTATCTGGTTAACCCTACTAATCATGACCGCTGGTTTCTTCGTCCTAGACACAGCCTTTGACGGGTTTTGGGGACGTTTTAACTTCGTAGATAGGGCCCAGACGTATCTACCCCTGGCTGCTTTCTTTATCGCTGCCGCTCTGGGGTTTTTTGATGATGTAATGGGCATCCTAAGGGTGGGAGATAAAGGGGGCGGCATGCAGGTATCCCATAAAATGCTTATTTATCTATTGCTAGCGGTCGTGGGCGCCTGGTGGTTCTATTCCCCGAACATCCTGGATTGGCATGAAATTCACGTCCCGTTTGCGGGCAACTTTGATATCGGAGCCTGGTACATCCCGATATTCGTTTTTGTCATCATAGCCAGCGCTTTTTCCGCTAACGAAACTGACGGGCTAGATGGTTTGTGGGGCGGCATTTCTCTTTTTATATTCGCGGCTTTGTTGGTTATCTCATTTACTATGGGGCGTTACGACTTAGCTACAATGATCGGTGCTATTCTGGGCGCTCTGCTGGCTTTTCTCTGGTTTAATATCTACCCGGCCAGGTTCTTTATGGGCGACACCGGTGCTATGGCCTTAGGAATTACCATGGGAGTAATCGCTATGTTAACCAATTCTGTTGTACTGCTGCCGATATTTGCTGTGGTGCCAGTTATAGAGTCCGGTTCTGTTATTCTCCAAACTCTTCATAAGAAGTTTCTGGGAAGGAAGTTTTTCCTCTCCACTCCTATCCACCACCACTTTGAAGCCTGCGGGTGGCCAGAAAGTCAGGTAACAATGCGATTTTGGATAATCTCGGTTATCGGGGTGGGCTTCGGGCTAGCGCTCTTTTTTCTGGACAGACTGTTCTAGTAAACAGTCAGGGGGCGTTTTTGGGTTATAATTTTCTCTAATGAGCCTTCTAATCAAGGGGGTGCAGGTTATCAGCGGTGCGGGCGGAGGGGCGTATCGCTCTGATGTTTTAGTGCAAAAAAACATCATCTCGTCCATCGGCAGTCTTAAGGATAGGGGAGCGGATAAGGTTATTGAGGGGTTAGGGAACTACTTAGTCCCCGGATTTATTGACCCCCATGCGAGGTCGGATCACTACTGCAGTATTTTCTCCAATCCGCGCCAAGAGGATCTCCTGAAACAAGGGGTAACCTCGATCCTGGGCGGGGCGTGCGGAGTCTCACTTGCCCCCCTCCTCTACGGTACGCCCGATTTAGTCGAAACGTGGTCAGATACCGGGGAAATTAACATCAATTGGCATAGCCTTGATGAGCTGCTGACTCAGCTTGAAAAAAATAAGTTGGGTATTAACTTCGGCACCTTAATTGGGCACTCCACTCTGCGCCGAGACATAGCTAGCGACAGAAAGACGTTAGATAAAAAGGAGCTGGCCGTACTTCGGCGTCTAGTGGCAGATTCCCTTGAAGAGGGAGCATACGGCGTGTCAACAGATCTAGGCCTCGGCTACGGTGGCGCTATTTCATCCGCCGAGCTAAAAGAGGTATCGGGCGCCATCCACGATGCCGGCGCTGTCCACGTAATTGGATTGCGGGATCCCAAAAATCCAGTGAAGTCTGTTGAGGAGATTATAAAACTGGCTCAGGTCTCAAAGACAAAAGTGCTGATTGATGGACTGCGTCCGACGATAGGACACACCAAAGAGTTTAAAAAAGCTCTGGATGCAGTTAGGAACACTCCCTCCAAAATGGACGTCCGTTTCTTGCTGGAACCGTTTGAAACCAGGGAAATCCCGATCCGCACGCTTCTCCCCGAATTGGCTTGGAAGAACAGCGCTGACCAAGCATTGGAGTGGCTTAGAAGCACGGGGGGCAGGAGGGCGACGCGCGAAAGTTTGCAGAATTATGACTTAAGAAGCATACGCGTCGCCAGTGCGCCCAGGCACCACTTCTTAGTCGGTAAAACTATTAAACAAATCGCCGACAATTGGGGTATAGACTACATTGATGCCATACGAAAAATTGCCGATATCAGCAATCTGGGCGCGACCGTTTTCTATTCCGACATTAGCGCCCCGACACTTAGGAGCACTTTAGGAGAAAAGAGCGCCATTATAACGGCTGACGCGACCGGTGTTCGCCCTGGCGGAGGGCATTCAGTCAACGAAAGCACGAGGGAAACCTTCCCCAACTTTTTAAGGGGAGTTGTAAGTGAAGGTCTATTGTCTTTAGAGGACGCTATTAAGCGGATAACTAGTGTCCCAGCACAACTTTTTGGCCTGGAGAATAGGGGACTAGTTGAAGAGGGGTTTATTGCTGATCTAGTTATTTTAAGTAAGGACAATTATGAGGTCAGGAATGTTGTCCTGGGCGGGATGATCTTTGGCGAAAGCAAATTGAGGGGAGAGGTTCTTAGGCATTACGGATAACCTATGAAGAGATCCAACCGGAGACTAGATTATCTAATATTTTTCAGTTTCCTAGTTCTACTATTCGGAGTAGGATTAGCGGCTCTAGCTTCAGCCTCGTCCGATATCGGAAAGGCAAAGTTTGATGACCCGTTTTATTATCTAAAAGATCAGATTGTTTTTGGTATCGGTATCGGCAGCCTGGGATTTCTGGCGGGCTACCTAATTGACTATCGTGTCTATAAGAAGTTGGCTCCATTGATTTTTATCGGAACCGTGGGGTTACTCTTATTACTCTTTACACCCCTGGGCGTGGCGGCAGGTGGGGCAAGAAGATGGATATCGCTGGGGTCTTTGACTATCCAACCATCAGATATTCTAAAATTAACTATTGTGCTCTACCTTGCTGCCTGGCTTTCTGGACAGAAGTCCATGAGGGAGAAGAGTGTCTCTGAGGGACTGGTACCATTCCTCTCGATTATAGGTTTTATCTCTCTAGTCTTGCTATTCCAGAATTCAACCAGCGCCGCTTTCATTATTTGTCTCACAGCCTGTACGATGTACCTGGTATCCGGGGCAAGATGGAGTTTTATAACAATTATTGTTCTCATCGGCTCTCTGCTCTTCGCAGGATTCATCGCTGCGAGTAATGATTACCGCGTCAAAAGAATAGAAACGTTCCTGCATCCCAACGAAGACACCCAAGGAGCAGCCTACCAAATTGATAAGGCACTAACCGTTATTGGTTCTGGCGGGTGGACGGGAGTCGGCTACGGACAATCGCACATCAAAAAGTTCCTGCCTGAACGAATAGGGGATTCTATTTTTGCTATTATCGCCGAGGAGACTGGGTTTATTGGAGTACTGGCGGTCATCTTCTTATTTTTTACCTTGATCTTCGGCAGCTTTTTGGTGGGCGCTAGAACACACGATAAATTCGGCAGGTTAATAGCTATCGGTCTCGCGTCGGTTATCGGCCTGCAAACTGCTGTCCACATAGCCTCGGCCTCCTCCATGATACCCACAACGGGCGTACCTCTGCCCTTTATAAGTTACGGGAACTTTTCGTTGGTGACCTTTATGACTATGGTCGGTATAATTCTCAATATCCACAAAAACAGCTGATATGGCTCCTAGGCAAAAGAAGTTCAGGGTCTTGGTAACCGGCGGGGGGACGGGCGGCCACATTTACCCCTTAATAGCAGTAGTGGCCGAACTCCAAACACTCGCAGCGCAGCACCTAGTAGATATGGAAATACGCTACTTTGGTGCCTACGGCACATTTAAAAAATTTCTTGAGGAGAACAACGTCCGAGTTTCCAGGATTACAAGCAGTAAGATCCGGAGATATTTCTCACCCCTGAACATCATTGACGCTCCTAAATTTGTCTGGAGCCTGCTGCAGGCGCTTTGGAAGATATACTTTTATATGCCCGAAGTAGTTTTCTCTAAGGGAGGACCTGGATCATTACCGGTGGTAGTCGCAGCCCGTTTCTACCGCATCCCGGTTGTTATACACGAATCCGACGCCATCCCGGGGATAAATAACCGGCTGGCCGCGAGGTTCGCTACCACGATTGCTACGTCTTTCAGCGAAGCCTCCAAATATTTTCCAGCCGGCAGCGTTATCTTCACGGGCAACCCTGTCAGGAAATACCTCCTATCCGACACTACTACCCAGGAGCGCGCCAAGGGCTTCTTTGGCTTTGACACCAAAAGCCCTCTAATTCTTATTTTGGGGGGCTCACAGGGAGCCACCCAAATCAACGATCTGGTCTTGGACACCCTCGGAGAACTACTCGGGTTCACCCAAGTTCTGCACCAGACGGGCCTGAAGAACTTTGAGGAGGTTTTAGCGGAACTGCAGGTCATAACCAAAGATATCCCTGAAAATTTAAGAACCCGCTATCGGGCCATGAGCTACTTTGAGAAAGACCTCAGATTAGCCCTTAGGGCAGCCGACCTAGTTATTTCCAGGGCGGGGGCCGGCTCCATCTTTGAGATAGCAGCCTTCAATAAACCGTCGCTGATCATCCCTTTACCGGAATCTCCTAATAAACACCAGGAGGCGAATGCCATTGAATATCAAAATGCAGGCGCGACGATCATTATGGAATCGGAGAACTTATTACCCCATCTATTTGTTGAGAATATCAAAGACTTGTTAGAGAGCCCTCTTAAGTTGGAGAAAATGTCACGGGCTGCCGGCAATTTCTACCAGACAGAAGCAGCTTCAAATCTAGCCCAGGTCATCCTAAGATATAAGCGATGACAGGTGGAAAAAAAGTCAGGGTTAGATTCCCCCCATCGCCAACTGGACTTCTCCATATCGGCAACGCCAGAACCGCCCTCTTCAACTGGCTCTTCGCCCGCGCCCACAAGGGCGATTTCGTGCTGCGTATTGAGGACACGGACAGAGAAAGATCTAAAAAAGAGTTTGAGGAGGACATTTTGCGCGGGCTTAGGTGGCTGGGGCTAGAGTGGGATGAATTCTACAGGCAGAGTGAACGATTTGATATCTACAAGAATTACTTGGACAAACTCCTGGAGTCGGGGAGAGCATACCGCTGTTTCTGTGGCCGGGAGGAACTAGAAGAACAAAGACAAGCCATGCTGGTTCAGGGCATGGCTCCGAAGTACTCCGGCAAATGCAGAAGTCTGTCTAAAGACGACGCTTTACAAAGGACCAGGGGAGGGGAGCAATATGTAGTTCGGCTTAGGGTCCCAGATTCCAAGATTTTTTTCAAAGATATTATCCGGGGGAAGGTTGAGTTTGATGGAGCGCTGATGGGCGATCTCATCATAGCCAGAGAAGGAGGAGAACCCCTCTACAATTTCGCGGTGACCGTGGATGACGCCCTGTCGGAGATAACTCATGTCATCAGGGGCGAAGACCACATTTCTAACACTCCTCGCCAAATTTTCGTGATGCAGGCCCTGGACTTTACCGTCCCGCAATTCGCACACCTACCGATGATTCTTAATCCCGACAGGAGCAAGATGTCTAAGAGATTTGGGGGGACTGCCCTAACTGACTATATGAAACAGGGTTATGTACCTAGAGCGATGGTCAACTTTCTGGCACTGATGGGGTGGCATCCCCAGGATGACAGAGAATTAATGGGTCTGGAAGAGTTAATTCAAACTTTTGATCTCACAAGAGTCCAAAAGGGAGGGGCCGTGTTCAGTCGTGAGAAGTTAGACTGGTTTAACAACCACCACATTAAAGAAATGGATGGTGCCAAGCTGCTGGAGTCGGCTAAAAATTTTGTGCCGAAGAACTGGAAGCTGAACCGAGCCATCATCGACGCTGTCAGAGGACGAATTAACCGCCTGGATGAGCTGGAGAGTTTGGTACACTTCTATTTTGAGATTCCTGATTACCCGACCACTCTCCTTAAATGGAAAAATATGAACTTCGGTGAGGTAGAATTAAATCTAGAGAGTTTAAGGGGTACCATAGCAGATCTTAAGAGCCGCGATAGCCGGAAAATTGTTGAACAAAGGATTCTCGCGGTTGTCGACGAAAAAAGAAGAGGGGAAATGCTTTGGCCGTTACGAGTGGCCCTCTCGGGACAAGAAAACTCACCCGGACCATTTGAGATAATCGAGGCTCTTGGTAAAAAAGAATCCCTTAGAAGGATTGACCTTGCCCTTCAAAAGCTTGCAGTTCCGGAAACCTACTAAAATGGGGTGTTCCACTCGCAGAACATCTACTTCGGCCCTCCTAGCGGTTTTTCTGTTGCTAGCCCTTTTTAGCGCCTACAACCCCCTTGTCCGAGGAGAATCCAAAGAGGACCTTCAGCAAACGATAGAGGAGAAACGGAGGGAGGTAGAAAACCTAAATCGACAAATTAATCAAACCCAGTCCCAAATAACTACCCTCCAGGGACAGGGGAGAACGCTCAGCCAAGCTATCGGCCGAATTGATAAGAGCATTAAACAGACGGATCTTAATATTAAAGCAAGTGAGGTAAACATTGAGAAGCTCGGATTGGAAATAAAGTCCCTCACAAACGAAGTTCAGGAAGTAGGGGACAAGCTCACCCTGAAGCGGATAGCCGTAGGCAAGCTTTTGAGACAGCTCCAATACAATGACAGCTGGACGCTCCTGGAATCTCTCTTGACGAGTAAAACATTGGCGGAGGGGATCGCAGAGGTAAACAGCATTGCTGCAGTTCAAGGCAGTCTCGTGGGAGAGGTGGCCGAACTTGAAAGGTTGCGAGGAGATCTCAAAACTACCATTGCGACCAATGATGATAAACGCGGCCAGTTGGTCGTCGAGACCGTCAATCTGGAGAATAGAAAGGTTATTTTGGACGAACAGAAATCTCAAAAACAGGACTTATTGGTAACGACCAAAAACCAAGAGGGGCAGTATCAAAAGCTCTTAAAAAGTTTGGAAGAGGAGCAGCAAGAACTGCTGAGCGAGATCTCTGATATTGAAACCCAGCTCAGTAGAAGTTTTGATCGTTCCACTGTACCCAGCCGACAAAGAGGTATGTTAACTTGGCCGGTTTTGTCGGGCGGGGGAGCGGCCACCGGCATTATTACACAACGCTATGGAGAAACCGCTTATGCAACTCGTTACTACCGTGGTCGGCCCCATAATGGAATAGATATTGGAGCACCGACCGGCACCGAAGTCAGAGCCGCAGCTGGGGGAGTAGTAACCCGAACGGATTATAATGGTCTCTACTACCAGTACGGACGTTATGTCCTTATTGACCACCAAAATGGTCTTTCTACTCTCTATGCGCACTTATCTGGGACCGCTGTGACGTCGGGACAAAAAATCAAGAACGGAGAACTAATCGGTTACGTCGGCAGTACTGGATTTTCCACTGGTTCCCACCTTCACTTTGGACTTTATGCCACTCCGGCGGGTGGATGGCAGGCGGGAGGGAATAGGGAAGTGGGGGGGTTGGTCTCTGTACCCCCGGCAAACGGTTTAGTACCGATCGGAGTAACTCTTAATCCTGACCAATATCTATAGTATAATCAGGCGCGTGAAAGAAATCCGTCGATTTTTTTCACAAGCAGTTTTATTTTGAGAGAGTACTTTCCACGCAGGGGAGAGGAAGGTTTGCTCTGCCTAGAACTGTCGCATAAGCTTCCTTTTGCGTCATTCTCCAGGGGGCTGGAGGGCGGGGGCTCCTCCCCTGCAGAATAGCCAGTAAATTTGCCCCAAAACTGCCCTACAGAGCATTTTTCAGATAAATATGTGGGATAACCCTAATCCGCTGAAATTTAAGGAAAAACACGGTTATGAGATCCGGGGTGCTTGGTATCCCCGAGTGACCAGTATCCTAAGCATAAAGTCTAAGCCAGCTCTCTATCGTTACTACGCCGAGCTGGATAATTACCAGGAGGCGGAGCGTGTTATGAGTTTATCGGCCGCTGAGGGAACCAGGGTCCACAAAGCTATAGAGGATATCCTGACGGGTGATTCCCCTACCGTTGATGAAGATATTAGACCTTCTGTTAACGCCTTCTGCAAGTTTCTAGAGACACGTGATATTACAGTCGACCCAGAATGGGTTGAGCACCGAGTTATTAACTTTAATGACAGGTATGCTGGTACCCTTGACGCACTAGCTCTAATTGACGGCCGATTCGGCATCATGGACATCAAGACCTCTCAGGGCATCTATCGAGACTATAATCTTCAAACCGCCGCTTATTACCCTCCCCTACTGGAACAGTTCCGGAACCTGCAGACCCGCTGGATCTTACGCGTAGATCAAGACCAAAAGTGTATGCTCTGCGGAGCTAACCGAAGATTAAAGGGGGGCCGGGAAAAGATACGGGCTCCTTATCCCGGCAACGGTATTGACCACAAGACTTGTAATCACGAGTGGGGTGATTTAGAGGGTGTCGTCCAGCTAAAGGAATTCCCCTATTGGCAGGATGATTTTCAGGCATTTTTAGGAGCGAAAAAACTCTGGGAGTGGGAACACACTCCCCTACTCAAGAAGATAGGATACCTCTAGTCTTTTCCGGGTTGGGAGCATATAATCAGCTAGCCGATTATGGTTGAGAAGATCAAAAAGTATTGGCACCGTTTTGTTGGCTTTATAAAGACCCCCAGGGGGGCAATCATCACTAGCCTAGGAGTGATAATACTGGTATCTCTGGCGCTGATGGGTAAAAACAACCCGCTCGCCGCTTATGATATTGGACAGGTTGTCAGAAAGGACATTATTAGCATTGTGGATGTTACGGGTCGAATCAAGCCCACTGAACGGGTTGACATCGCCCTTGAGCGTACTGGTAAGGTATCTCGTATTAACGTTAGAACCGGTGAAGAGGTCGCAAGGGGTGATCTTCTGGTAAGCGCTGCCGGAGCTGACCTTTACGCTGACCTAGCGGAGGTGCAGTCCACCCTGAAGATGGAACAGCTAGAGCTGGAGGAGATATCTAAAACCAGCCGGGTTAATCTTGATAGCGCTGAGGAAGACGCCTGGGACACAATCAGAGATACTTACGTCACAGCGGATGATATTGTTAGAAGTAAAGCTGATCAACTTTTTCACGGATCGACCAGTAGCAAGTCTTTCGGGGCCATTCTAGTCTCTGGGGGCACCGAAAGTACATTCGGAGCAACTGCAAGCCAAACGGTTGATCTCCAACAGCGCCGAATGGATATCCTAGACAATCTAGAGATCTGGGAGGGCTATCTTGGTGACCCGGAAGATGTCAGTGCTGATGAAGCCCTGGATAAGGCAGAGACATACCTGACTCTCATAGAAGACTTTCTAACCGATATAGCGCTGGTTATAAACTCGTATTACGAAGATTCTGCCTCCAACACTGTCCTCAGCGGATACCGCTCCACTATCGCAACCGCCAGGACGACTATTAGTTCTGCTCTCACCGACCTCCGCACCGCCAGCCAGGCCTACTCAGCGGCCAAAGCAGCCTCCCTTAGCTCTACCGAAGATCAGTTGCAAGGGGTTCTCCTTCAGGAGCAAGTAGTCAAGGGCGCTGAGGCAAGAGTAAATGCCGTTTACGCTGAAATAGCAAAATCGGTTGTCCGCGCCCCATTTGATGGTGTAATCACCAAGATCGACACGGAAGTCGGAGAGATTGTTCCCGCTAATACTCCGATCGTTTCCTTAATGTCAAATGCGAAGTTTGAGATAGAGACCTTCGTTCCGGAGGCAGATATAGCGGACGTCGCTGTCGGCAATCTGGCCGATGTCACCCTGGATGCCTATGGCTCCGATACTGTCTTTGGGGCATATGTAAGTTTTATTGACCCGGCCGAAACGATGATAGAGGGCGTGGCCACCTACAAGGTGCTGCTCAACTTCAACGAAGAGGACGAACGAATACTCTCTGGTATGACGGCTAACGTGGATGTTGTCACCAGCACCAGCCCAGGAACCCTTTCTGTCCCCCAAAGAGCTGTCATCGAAAAGGATGGAAAAAGGTTAGTTAAGGTGGTCCGCGATGGCAAAACTGTGGAGGTAGAAGTCAAAACCGGCCTAAAAGGCTCCGACGGAGATATTGAGATTCTTGAGGGGCTTAATGAAGGGGACTCCATAGTCGTGTTCACGAGGGGCTAATCCCCTACCCCAATTGTGAATAAGCTCATTGAAGCTAAAAATCTGCGAAGGATTTACGGAGACGATGGCGTTCAGACGGTCGCCCTTGATAACATTTCCATTGAGATAGATCGAGGAGAATTCGTAGCCGTTATGGGCCCTTCCGGCTCCGGTAAGTCAACCCTTCTCCACATATTGGCGCTATTAGATAAACAGACCAGCGGGTCATACAAATTTGACGGCAGAGCCGTTGACTCCTATTCAGAAGATGAAGTGGCTAAAGTCAGGAATGAGAAGCTAGGTTTCGTTTTTCAGGCATTCAACCTTCTCCCGCGCACGACGGTTTTAAATAATGTCGAGCTCCCCTTACTTTACTCCGGTATCTCGGAACACAAATGGGAGGAGATAGCCCTTAAAGCCATCCGGACGGTCGGCTTAGAGCATCGGTTAAGACACGAGTCCAACCAACTCTCGGGGGGAGAAAAACAGCGGGTAGCCATAGCTAGGGCTCTGGTAAATAACCCGGAGATTATCTTCGCTGACGAACCGACAGGTAATCTGGATTCAAAGGCCAGCCACGACCTCATGAAAATCATCAGGGGCCTTAACCACGAGGGGCACACGATTGTTCTTATTACCCATGAAGAAGATATCGCAGATTATGCGAAGCGGGTCGTCCGGCTCAGGGACGGTAGATTAGAGGAAGACCGAAGAACGAAATAAATGTCTACCAAGCACAGCCTGGCAATCGCTTACAGAGCCCTCAAGATAAATAAGTCCCGCTCCTTCCTGACTATCCTGGGTATTCTTATCGGCATCGCGTCTATTAT
>Ga0233423_10000024_pt1 | contig 97859 bp, 102 predicted proteins | sample Watercolumn_Mata_FD_180713 | JGI IMG/M metagenome (GOLD analysis project Ga0233423, IMG submission 180713) | Freshwater microbial communities from Lake Matano, South Sulawesi, Indonesia - Watercolumn_Matano_2014_112_MG | ecosystem: Environmental > Aquatic > Freshwater > Lake | place... | reverse complement strand
TACTACTATGATAGGGCTACAGCTTTTGCCCAGACCCAGAAGGAACGGATAAAGGAAACTTCAGGCAGACTCCGTGACATGGAGGAAGCTGCTAAGGGATTGCCTAGCCTAATCTAGCCACCTTGAACCATAATTGTTCACAAATGTAGGGACAGGGCTTCAGACCTGTCCCTATTACATAGGGAAACCCAAAATCCTAATTATCAAATCCTAAACAATATTCAAATTCTCCAAATTCGAAGCGCCTCAGGTTTTGGTCATTCTTCGACAGGCTCAGAATGAGCGGAGGAAGGATTAGTGCTTTAATTTGTTTGGCATTTGGTGCTTGGGATTTAGGATTTCACAACATGCAGCCCGGAGGCAATAGCCTCGTGGACTAAATACTCGCCATCAACCCGATAACAGCCCTTTAGCCTTTCGTGGCGCAAATTTATTTGCCGCCTGAACCACCAGCGCCAGACTCATCAGATAATCATCATGACCGTCACCGGGGTCGACAAAAAAGTTTAAGGTCTGGTTAGGTCTGTAGACACTCTTGGCTTTCTTTAGTTCAAACATCAGCTCAATGTAATCTTTGGAACCGTCCTGCCTATAAAGCTTAAGCCTGCCTGAGTTAATGGCAGCCAACAAATCGAAACCCGCTTCTGACTTCGTCTTCTGGGTAAACTTAAAGGGAATGATTTTGCTGCCCAATGACTTACGTAAAAAGCTGGTAACGGGTTCTCCGATACCCGTGGCATCAGTGACAATTCTGCTGCAATTCCAGACACTTTTTATTATATCCACCATCTGAGGATATAGCTCGGAGTGCTTCTTGCCTACCCAGCTATAGTGCTCCACCACATGTATTCTGGGTTCACTAGCCACCATATCAGTAGTACCGGATATGACCTCGGCAACAGTTATTACAGTGGCATCTCTGCCAGAACGGATTAGAATCTCATCTTCAAGCTGTTCAGACTCGCCAGCAAAATCTATGCCAGCTACATAAACTCTACATTTATCGGGTTGGCTAATCCTAAAATGGTCACCTTGGATTTGGGCGATTTGCTGGCTTGTCACAAAGCCACCACCACCTCGAATCGGCAGGAGAGCATATTGAGTCCTGAACAGCGGGTGGTCCTCGCCCAGGCGCTCCCTCTCTGACTCAACAAAGGCTTTATAACTAGGATTGCATTTGGCTACTTCTTGCCAGTCATAGCGAAAATGGCGCTTTATACCATCCTTCTTTTCTAATTCCAGGTTGGTCTGTTTGACCTCTTCGAGCAACGTAGTATCGTCCCAGGTCGTGCCATAGTGAACAGTGGTGGCATTTGAAGCTGATGCCATTGGTCTGAATTCTTTGGAATATTTGTCCCTGGCTACATCCTGGGACTCATCTATCTCTAGAAGAATGTCAGCAGTATGACCGACAACCGAGCTAGCCCCATCAGCGGACAAGAATATCTGTCGGGCATTGCCCAGCCTGACCATATAACCTGCCTCGGTGAACCAGATGCCACCAAAGCCGAAATCGTCCAGCCTTTCCTTGAGCCGGCTCATAGAGATTATTGTCTGCGGTTTGAAGGTGGGGGAGCATTTGATGGCGTTGCCACCGGTAGCCATAAACATGGTCAGCAACAACACTTCAAGGTGGGCAGAAAGCTCATTCTTACCACCCTGGCGGGCGATTTCGACTGAAAATGTTAAGCCTAAATTACCTTCAATGCTTGCCAGCACCGCCTTAGCCACTTCTGCTTGGTATGGACGTAGTTTCAACGGTAGTCAATCTCCTTTTCACACTCTGTAGGGAGAGTGCTTATTAAACTGTCACTCTGAGCGAAGCGAAGAGTCTGTGAGATTCTTCGCCCGTAGGGCTCAGAATGACAAAAAGCCCCGACCTTCCTGCCCCCCTCGTGGCTTACCAACCTGGCGGGCAATTTCCACAGAGAAAGTCAGTCCCAGATTTTCCTGGATACTGTCCAGGATATGCTTGGCTATTTCTCTCTGGTACGGTCTGAGTTTCATCTTAACAGTGACTTTATGCCCAGCGGAACCGCGACCTCAGTGAGGACTTTGGTGACTGCCTCTCTGAGAGACTTTTTCTGTTCTTTGGTGATGTTGTAGCGAGTGGTGACAAGCCGGGCGATTGCGGTAGCTACCCTCAGATGAAGGTCAAGACTTTCAGGCTTTGCCAATATAAGCTCCCTGAGCTTGACACGGAGTATAGCGATTTCCTCATCGATGCCTTCTATACCTCTGGCTTCCTCAAGCTCCAGTTTTTCGGCTTCATCAAGTGCCTTGTCGTAGAAGCCTGACTTTCTGCGCTTTGCAGTTCCTTTTTTTCTCATTTTGCTTTGCCCTGATAAGCCCATAGATGAGAATATAGGCAGCTAAATCATATCTCTGCCTGTCTAACGTCAACTTCAATAACTTAGCCATAACCGGCACAATTATAGCACGTATGTTCTAATAAGACAAGAAAATTCTGTCGTCTCCAGCACCAGCGCCGATGGGCTATGGGCTGCTTATTACTGGTGTGGCGAAGTCTTGGGTTAAATTATAAGGTATGCTATACTTAGCGCCGCTATGAAACACAGGCTTATAGTCACCACGCTAACTGGCATTATACTGTCGGTGCTGGCATGTGCTAATCCGGCACAAAAACATCTTGAGCAAGGTGATATTTATTTGAGTCAGGGGCAGTGGACCGAAGCCATCAGTGAGTATGACAAGGCAATAGAGCTCAATTCTAATCTAGCGCCAGCTTATAGCAAACGGGGGCAGGCTTATGCCGCCGAAGAGGAGTGGTATCCGGCTCTGAGTGATTTTAACAAGGCGTTGGAGCTAGACCCGGAACTAACTGAGGCATATAGTCACCGAGCTGCCGTTTATCATGCTCAGCAGCAATGGGATATGGCTATTGCCGACTTAAACAAGGCTATCGAACTCGACCCCGAGGGTGCGGCGCTCTATAGCAATCGGGGCTGGACTTACGCCAGCAAGGGGCAACTCGAGGAGGCTCTTGCCGATTTGAACAAGGCGCTGGAGCTAGACCCAGAGCTGACTGAAGCATATTACAATCGAGGTCTTGTCCACAATAGCCGGGGCAACTGGGATATGGGCATCGCAGACTTAAGCAAGGTAATCGAGTTTGAGCCGAATAATTCCCTGGCATATAACGACCGCGGCTCCGCCTACACTAATATCGGGCAATTCGAGGAGGCTATTGCCGATTTGAACAAGGCGCTGGAGCTCAAGCCCGACTATGCGCTGGCATATTACAACCGGGGCTTGGTCTATAAAGAACAGGGGCAATGGGATACGGCTATCGCCGACTTCAGCAAAGCTTTAGAACTGGACCCGACTCTAGCCATCGTTCACCAGGAACTGGCTGAAGTTTACATTAACCGCGGTTATACTTACCGGGCAAAACGGCAATGGGATTTAGCCTTAGCCGACCTCAGCAAAGCCATAGAACTGGACCCGGTACTGGATTTGGCTTATTACAATCGAGGCTCAGTTTATAATTCCCAGGGACAATGGGATTTAGCCTTAGCCGACCTCAGCAAAGCCATAGAACTGGACCCAAAGAACACTGCGGCTTACAGCAACCGGGCATATACCTATATCAACATCAGGCAGTTAGATAAGGCAATCGCCGACTACAGCAAGGCGATTGAGCTCGAACCTACCTACGCCCTGGCTTATTACAATCGGGGAATTTCGTATTTCAACATCGGACGGACTGACCTTGCCATTACCGACCTCAATAAAGTCATCGAACTATCAGATGACCCGGACCTGGTCGCAGCCACCAGGGAACGCATTTCAGAGATTCAACGCCGGAAGTAGTGCCAGGATTAGCCCTTGCCACCACTGACCTGTCATCTCTAATCCTCTCTGTCATTCTGACGGAACTCCTGGCTATCTGCCACTCTGAGGGAACTCCTCGTTATCTGTCATTCTGAGGGAGCAAAGCGACCGAAGAATCTAAACAAAGCAAAGTCTGCAAAGAGCTGGGATTCTTCGCTACGCTCAGAATGACAAAAATTTCAGGGTATGAAATTACTACCCGGTAAACTCTGGCTTCTAACTTATGAGTTTATCGCCCAAGAAGGCAGCTACCTTATCCGCCAGCACTGCCTCATACCCCACCCAGAAATGGTCAGCTCCATCTATAAGCTCGAAATGCTTCGGGTCAGCCGCCTTTCGGCTCATCAGCTTTGCCTGGTCAAGCGGCACCACAAAATCATTGGTTCCACAGACCAGAAGCTTGGTTTTAGGGCAGCTTTTCAATAATTGAGACAATTGTGATGACCCTGGAGGCAGTGAAATAAGCGCTACTGCCTTGACTCTGTCATCAATGCAGGCAACTGACAAAGCTACAGCAGCACCAAAGGAATAGCCCAATAACCCCAATCTGTTACTATCCACTGCAGGCTGGGAAATAAGCCAGTTTATGGCTGCTGCCACATCCTTTTGTTCAGCAATGCCATCACCGTAACTACCCTGGCTGTTACCCACACCCCGAAAGTTAAACATAAAAGCCACTACAGACCTCTCAACCAAAGCCGAACTTACCGCCAGAACAACGTTGTTATTCATCGAGCCGCCATAAAGGGGATGGGGATGACACAGCACTACTGCGGGGAAAATTCCACCGCCGTCAGGGAAATGACAGATGCCTTCAAGTATAAGCTCGCCACAAGGAAAAGATACGGCTTCCTGTCTCAGTCTTTCTTCTCCCGTTTACTTTCCCACCATGTCTTAAGCCTGGAACGTACTTCTTTTTCGTAGCCCTGGTCACTGGGCGAGTAGTAACGCTTTCCTTTAAGCAGGTTCGGCAGGTTCTGCTGTTCGACGAAGTGTCCCGGGTAATCGTGTGCATATTTATACCCTTTCCCATGCCCGAGTTCTCGCATCAACTTAGTGACCGGATTACGCAGGTGAAGTGGCACCGGCTCATTACGACTTCGCTCAACATCTTTCTGAACCGCAGAGTAGGCTTCGTACAGTGAATTACTCTTTGGCGCTGTAGCCAGGTAGGTTGACGCCTGAGCCAGAGCCAGATTGCCTTCAGGCATGCCTATAAAGTGGACCGCCTGCTGCGCAGCCACAGCTACCATCAATGCCTGAGGGTCAGCCATGCCCACGTCCTCGGAAGCAAAACGCACCAGTCGCCTGGCAATATAAAGGGGGTCTTCACCAGCCTCGAGCATTCGTCCCAGCCAATATAAGGCTGCATCAGGGTCAGAACCTCGCAGCGACTTATGGAGCGCCGAAATTAGGTCATAATGCTGGTCACCGGTCTTGTCATAAAGCAAAGCCCGGTGCTGCAGCGCCTCCTCAATGGTCTTAAGGTTAAGCCTCCGGTGCCCCTTGGCATCTGGCACAGTGGCTTGAGCCGCCATCTCCAAGGCATTGAGCGCCACTCGAGCATCACCGTTAGACATAACTACCAAGTGCCCTATAGCATCTTCGGGAAGCTCTACATTCAACTTACCCAATCCCCTGTCCACATCACTGATAGCCCTTTCGACTATAAGCCGAATCTCTTCATCAGTTAGTGAATTCAGGGTAAACACGCGGCACCTGGAGAGCAGTGCTGAGATAACCTCAAATGACGGGTTCTCTGTGGTTGCACCGATGAGAATCACCACGCCATTTTCTACATACGGCAAAATGGCATCTTGCTGAGTCTTATTAAATCGGTGAATTTCATCAATAAACAGGACAGTTCGCTGCCCCGAAAGCTTGCGTCTTCGCCTGGCTTCCTCCACAATACGCCTCAAATCAGCCACGCCAGCGCTGACAGCACTCAGGGGGCTGAAATGCGACTTGGTAACACTGGCGATAACATACGCTAAAGTTGTCTTGCCGCTGCCTGGTGGACCCCAAAAAATCATGGAAGGCAACTGGTCTGAATCGAAGCATTTCCTCAGCACCCGCCCCTCACCCACCAGATGCGCCTGCCCCACAAACTCAGCGAAACTACGCGGTCTCATTCTGGCTGCCAGGGGCATATCTTGAAACTTCTCATCCTCCGCCACAGAAACTTTATCCTCCCTCGCTCCCAGCCTATCCAGGTCAAAAAGAGTCATACTAAGCCGTCTTTTCCTCTCCTACAGACACCTTAGCCACTTTGGCTGCTCTGTCATAATAATTTCTAATTCTGTCCAAGTAAATCAATTCTGACGCCATCACAGTGACTTTGATAAAATTTTTGGCTCCGTAGAAACTACCATCTCTTATTTCAGCATTGGGTGCCAGCTCTCGCAAGCGATTACCCAAGACCTTAATCATATCGACATTGGCTTTTCCAGCTGGTGCCGAAAGAAGATACAGAGCTCTACCGGCATCTTCCAATTTGCAGTCAACTGACAATCTCATCAAAGCCAAATCCATCGCTTCCATAGCCCTGAACGTTTCTGAGCTCTTTTCCTCAAAGCCTGGCGCTCTTTTCCACGGGAGCATTGATGATGACATTTGCGATTTGCCCACACCTATCGCCGTCCAACCAGATAGAGTCTGCACTATATCACCGGCATCGAGCACTTTGCCGGCGATATATCTTGAACCAGTCTTCTCACCGGCACAAAGAAGGTCATAGAACGGCAAGATTAACTCTTTATTCAGACCGCCCATCTTCTGGGGTGGGGCTATATTCCCCAGCATACCCAAACCACCGTTATCCGCCAAAATCACAGCATCAGCTATCTTATCGATGGACTTCAGACATAGAGCAGTGTTGCGAACGCGCTGTGGGTCATCTAACTCGGAATCAAAGGGCAAAACGAGAAGTGCATAAATCGGTTTATCTACATTGCGCTCCTTCAACATCTGTATCATAACTGGAATTCCCCCGGAACCGAGGCTCCCGGCAGCACCGGCGACAAACATAAAGGCATCCGTATTGACAAAGGCGCCAAGCCTCATAGCTAACATCACTCGCTCGCTTTCCTGCCGCATCAGCTTGGCTCCAGCTTCGGTTGATTTATCGACGAGCTCAAGAGAACCACGAATCGGCACGGGTTTTAGCCAGTCCCACCCGGACTTAGTCAATTCACCCAAAAGAGTTTGGTCATTGTTGACAGCATAAGCACAGGTGACTATATTGCCGTGCCACTCAGCCCTTGCCGTCTTATTTAACTCAGCAAACTCACGAGCCAGCCTGCAGCCGCAGTCACCAACACCGATAACCATCAATCTCATAGTACTTCTCTCTCCTCACCAAAAACTAGCCGATATATAAAATTATGTCAATTAAACCTCTGTACCTGAAAACGATACAATTTTATCGGTTCTCCTGCTGATATGCCAGCCTTAGCCTTGCAAATGCTGATTTGCTCCTCAACGGTGTCCACACCTTCAAGGTTAGGTAGCAATAGCCCACGTCTGAAACCGCATTCCACAATCACGCCATATTTCTTAGGGTCGAGATGGTCAGCGCTTCGTACCGGCTCTGGTACAGTCAGAACATCCACATTGTATTCAAGGTCATCCAATTCAGAAACCCCGACCGGCAAAAACCGCGGGTCTTGCGTAGCTGAACTTATGGCATTGGCTACAATTTCCCCAGCTATGTTCGCTCGTGTTGGCATAAAAGTGCCAATACAACCCCTTAATTCACCGTGTTTCTTAATCGACACAAAAACGCCAGCCATCGACTTCATCTCGGCAGTAAGCTTCCGCGGTCGGAACACCTTGCCATAGCGAACATATTTTTCTACTGCTTTCCGAGCCAATTCTGCCATCGGATGATGCCGCTTTGTCATATCACCATGCTCTTCTTCGACTGTTCTTATTTTACTAGTATCCCAGCATAACCTACAACACTACTATAATCGCCAGATGTGTCACCGCTCGTCTGATACTTTACCAATTCCGCGTTTTTAGCTCCTAATTCCTTAGCGGTAGAGATAAGGGCAACTACAGGTGCATAACCGCACATTGATATATCAAACTCGTCAACCCGTCTCAACAGCTCATCCTCGTCCAAATCCAGTATAGCCTCGATAGCTTGCCTGTCCTTCCTTCTGGCGGTTTCATGAGGCTCGTAATGGGTCATATCACTGCTAGCCAGTATTACAATACCCTTCTTCGACCCTTTAATAGCACTGGCTAATTCCCTCCCGATCTTCTTATAAGTGGCACCACTGGCATGAGCAATCAATACGGGCACTATCCTAACATCCGGCTTAAAATACTGCAAAAAAGGCAATTGAACCTCGAGAGAATGTTCGAATTGATGCGCCACATGGTCTTCTTCTAAATAGCTTGAGGAGGCTAAAATTCGCTTACCAAGCTCCGAGTCAATCTCTATCATACCCAAAGGCGTTTCCCATTTCCCTTCCGTCATTATACTGAAAGCCTTTCCCCTACCTGTATGATTGGGACCAAGTATGACAAAGGTATCCTTAAATTTGACTCTGGATATGACCGCGCCGGCTACCATGCCCGAGTATATATATCCAGCATGAGGAGAAACCAGTCCTACTGCCTCAACTTTCTCCACATTATCGTCCACCATGCTTTCAATCATTCCCTTGAGCGCGTCTGATGAGCCAGGGTAAAATTGTCCGGCGACAACTGAACTCCTAATCATGATGCCCCTCCACCGAAGCTGAAACCTGACGAGACCAACCAACTGCCTTGATATTAAGCTCAGCTCCACAAAAATTACATTTGGAACCGCTGACACCTATTACACGAACATCATAGCCGAACCTCTCAATCACTATCTTGTTACAGGAGTAACAAACAGTATTCTCCGCGCCATGACCGGGAACGTTGCCCAGATAGACAAAGCGTAAACCAGTTTTCTTGCCGACATCATAAGCCTTCTCCAAAGTTATTATCGGTGTCGGCGGCAAATGCATCAGGTTATGATGAGGATAGAACCGGGTTACATGCCACGGTGTTAGCTCACCCAACTCACCCTTTATCCAGCTAGCGATACCATGTAGCTGCTCATCGTCGTCATTCATCGTCGGAACCACGTTGGTTATCACCTCCACATGCATACCCCACTTCTGTTGAGCTCGTTTAGTCACATCCAGAATACCACGCCACCGGTAGATTTTTGCCAAGTCTCGATATAAAGCATCACAGAATCCCTTGATATCAACCCGCCAGGCATCGAGATAGGGCCCAATGGTATCCATAGCCTCAGGTGTCAGATAACCGTTAGTCACATAACCCGTATAAAGACCTTCTTTTTTAGCCAGTTTTGCCGAATCCAATGTATACTCAAACCAGATGCTCGGTTCATTATATGTCCATGTGATACCGCCACAATTACGCTGCTTCGCCAATCTCACGGCTCCCTCTGGCGGCATGCGGTGTGATTCATCCGTCATCTCGGCAGGCTGCTCAATGCAAGAGATCTGCCAGTTCTGGCAATGTTTACAATGAAAGTTACATCCCCAGGTGCCCAAAGACAAAGCCAGGCTCCCCGGGAAAAAGTGAAACAGGGGTTTTTTCTCAATAGGGTCAACGGCTACCGAGGAGGCTTGAGCATAATTGAGGACATTTAGGACACCGCCATCGTTTCGGCGCACCCGGCAGACCCCGAATTTGCCCGGTCCAATAACACAACGCCACTGGCAGATACTACAGCGAACTCTCGAGCCAGAAAGCTTTTCATAAAGCAAAGCCTCAGACATATGCCAACACCAGCCTAAAACAATTATATCATTCCGAAGGCAAATGACATAACATCAGAGTTGACAGACTATTATTGCATCTTAACCTGTCAGAAGAGGAGACACCAATTATATAACACTAGACAATGCTCAAAACTTGGTTTACAATTCCATAGACGAAACCAAAAGAGGGCACTAATGATTCTAGAATTGAACGAAGAACAGAAGATACTCCAGAAAAACGCCCGTGACTTCATGGAGCGCGAAATAATCCCTATCGCCGATGAATACGACCGCAAATACCATCCCCTGCCCAAAGACGTCTCTTTGGGACTACTGAAGAAGCTACTTCCTCTGGGCTATGTGGGCTCGACTCTGCCACCGGAGTACGGTGGACAAAACCTAGACCTCATCTCCTACGCTGTGCTCGGTGAGGAACTCGCCCGCGCTTACCTCAGCTTAGGCATGATTGTGCTGATACAGGACGGTAGTGTGCTGCCTATGCTGGTGGAACACGGCACCCCAGAGCAAAAGGCGAAATACATCCCAAAAATAATGTCGCTGGAAAAAATCACCTGCTTCTGCCTGACAGAACCCGATGTGGGTTCTGGAGCCCGGGATTTAAAAACATCAGCCGTGCTCGATGGAGACCACTATGTACTAAACGGCACCAAAACATGGATAACCAATGGCGGCATCGCTGACCTAGCAGTAGTCTTTGCCTCCACAGACCGAAGTAAGGGAGCCAGGGGCATATCTTGTTTGCTCGTCGATAAGACTGATTCGCTATTCACTACCAGCGAACTGCCTAAATTGGGCTGCCGCTCTTGCCCAACTTCCGAGTTAAATTTCGAGGACTGCCTCGTACCAAAGGATAACCTGATTGGCACACCGGGCAGCGCCTATCTGCTGGCGCTGAGCGAACTCTGCAAGTTACGAGTTGCCGTGGGTGTAGGAGCCGTAGGCTTAGCACAGGCTGCTATAGATGCTGCCGTCAAGTACGCAAGGGAGCGAAAACAATTCGGTCGCCCCATTGGCAGCTTCCAGCTCGTTCAGGAAATGATAGCCGATATGGCAATACTGACCGATGCCGCACGTTTCATTTGCTACCGGGCTCTGTACCTTATAGGCAAAGGGCAAATCCCATTCAAAGAAGCCTCTATGGCAAAAGCCTATTGCACCGAAATAGCTGTTGAAGTAACATCCAAAGCCATCCAGGTCCATGGCGCCTACGGCATCTCCGAGGAATATCCCGTAGAGCGTTATTTCCGCGATGCCCGCACTCTCACTTTTCCCGACGGCGCCACACAAATTCAAAAACTAGTCATTGGGCGTGAGCTGCTCGGCATATCAGCCTTCGTCTAGGACACTGCGCTTTCATCTGTCATTCTGAGGGAGCCCTTCCAAGGAAGGGTTACCGAAGAATCTCAGCGGAGAGGAATGCAATGAGATTCTTCGCTTCGCCCAGAATGACATAGAGAAGGATTTGAATTTATGTTCGTTATCGGCATAACAGGCAATTTCGGCACCGGCAAGACCACCGTATCTAATATGCTGGCTGAGTTAGGCGCTGGACTGATTAACGCCGATGAGCTAGGACACGAAGTCATCGAACCCGACAAACCAGCATACCAAGAGGTGCTAGCTGCTTTCGGCAAGTCCATACTCAATCCTAATGGGGAAATAGACCGCAGCAAGCTGGGCAATCTGGTATTTGACGACAGCACAGCCCTGGCTCGGCTTAACCAGATAACACACCCCAGAATATATGAGATAGTCAAGAAAAAAATAGATGCATATCGCCAAGCAGGTACCGGGATTGTGGTGCTTGAAGCCGCCTTGCTCCTAGAAGCTGGCTGGAGACCACTTTTAGACCAGCTCTGGGTCACTACAGCACCGGAAGCCACAATAGTTAGACGACTTAAAAGCTCAAGAGGACTTAGTGAAGAGCAGGCACTGGACCGTCTCCACGCTCAGATGCCTCAAGAGGAAAAAACAAAACAGGCTGATGTGGTCATCGACACTGATTGTTCTCTGGACGAGCTCAAAGTCAGGATAACCGAATTATGGCGCAGACTTCCTTACAAGAAATGACCCTTATATCCGCTACCATTCCCAAGTCAACAGAAATGCAAATACAATCCCCAGCATGGCTCCGGCAGCGACCTCAAATTTGGTATGACCGATAAGCTCACGCAGGCGTTGTTGAAAAGCTGGATTCCCCTTGAAAAGCTCTTCTAGTATACGATTGAGCATTGTGGACTGGGTGCTTACCGTCTGCCGCACTCCAGCGGCATCATACATCACCAGAAGGGCAAAAAAGGCGGCTATAGCAAAAACAGCCGAGCTTACACCATCAATTATGGCTATAGTTGTAGCCAATGCACAGACCAGCGTAGCATGTGAACTGGGCATGCCCCCCATGGTGGTCAAATAAGACCAGTTCAAACGCTTGTCTTTCACCGATTCAATAATAACCTTCAGTACCTGAGCCACGCACCAGGCAGCCGCAGGCACCCATAAAGCCTTATTGCTTAAAATTGCCTCCAATATTTTCTCCTTTGCCAGCGATATATCTGCTATTTAGGTTCTGTGGAAATTACATATTATACCACAGGAATTACCGCCATTTTCAGGACTAGCTTATTTTGTCCCAGCAGAGTTCACTCTGATTGAGATTTTTCGCGGAGTTTATCTGAGCCTACATTCTTCGACAGGCTCAGAATGAGCGGGGGAAGAGTTTGATAAAACAGCTAAGGGCTCAAAATGACAGAAAACATGAAGGGTTTGCAATAATGAAAATTGAGATTAAACACGACGAGGCTTCAGCTCTGCCTCAGACTAACGTTTTGCAACAACTCAAGATGATGCTACAGCAAATAGAATGCGCCTAGCCAGAGCACCAGAGATATAAACATATAACCACCGAGAATAGCGAAAAGTTCTTTGCTCATTATTTACCCCATTTCGCTTGCCTCTTTCACAAGGCAAGCCGCTGAACTACTATCAGTATAGCCTTGGGGTGTTACCGTAGTTTTGTCTCTATGTAAAACTTGTGTAAAATCAGAAGTCCGGTTGTCTGAGCAAGAATTACACTAAAGCTAGCTATTCTCAGATATATCAGAGCCGGTTTGTTGAAGCGACTGATAGACCTCGATGCTTCCGATATCAAACCACAGCTCACTGAAGGTGTAAGCACGGACTTCATCTTTTTCTATCAGGTGAGCTATAAAGTTGCCCAGATTGTCTCTCTTGCCCCGGTCACAGCATTGGAACAGAATAGGGAATATTCGAGGTGGAAAAATGTAACAGGCGATGGCGATGAGGCTTGATTTAGGTTTCGCTGGCTTCTCCTCGAGCTCTGTTATCCTGTCCCCATCTAGGTGGACAACGCCATACTGGCTGGCTTTGCTCCTATCGCCGATATCATAAACGGCTGCCAGAGTATTTTCCCCATCGTAAGCAGCAATAAACCGACGCAGGTCGAACTCAAAGTAGTTGTCGCTGGCTATGACTAGCAGGTCCTCATTTATGTTTTCGGCTCTAATCCAGTAATCCAGTGAACCTATGGCACCGAATGCCTGCTCCTCCGTGAGGACCGGCTCGACACACAGCGTAACCGCCCTGCCTATGGAACTCTGCCAGTGACGAAAGTCAGCTTCGAACTTCTTATTAATATTAATTAGTATATCGATATCCTGAGGAATCTTGTCTATGACGTGGCTTAATATTGCTTCGCCTCTGTACTCAAGGAGCGCCTTCGCTTTGGTGAGAGTCAACGGATAGAGCCTTGTCCCGAATCCACTAGCCAGTATCAAAGCTTTCATTCAACCGAGCTTAAACGATTATGAGGACCTGACTTGAATTTATTTGACGCCTGATGCCTCGCCGTAAAGTCGTTCCTTCCAGCGGACACCCAGACCAACTACTTCCCGCCAACCACCGTAAAGACCAGCCGCAACGAGGAATGAAAAACCGAGCGGATGCAAGAAAGTCGAAAGAAGCGATTGTCTGAAATGATGGTCCACCAGCCAGCGCATAAATATAATCATGGCTACCTGGAAAGCAACGATGAATCGCCAATCGGTTGGAGCCGCCATCGCAAAATAAGCATTCCACAGCCAGTAGAACGGAGCTAAATAGAAAACAATGCCAGCAGCTACCAGTCCAGCCAGCGCGAATGGGGATAACCCAGCCACTGAGTACATCCACTTGACAAACCCCTCCCACATTTTCCCCACATTCCGATACATGCGGCAATAGAACACTGTCGATAAATCAATAGCTATATGCCGTCCTCCGTGCCGGACTGTCTCCACCCCCAACCAAACATCCTCCAGTATCCTGTCTTTCACTACCATGTGCCCATCCATACGCCAGTATCCTTCTCTGGAAAAGAGGATAAATTGACCGATAGTCAGTGATGGTTTATGCCCTTTGGAGCGATGCACCCACCACAATGGCATCAAGCTCATGATGACGAAGTACAATACTGGCATGGCTATCTTCTCAGATAGAGATTCAGCCATCTGACGGGGAAATCCAGAGAGCATGGAAGGTTTAAGTTCCAGGGCTATAGCCATTGTGCTGCGTAGCATATGCGGAGCATGTGTGGTATCAGCATCGATAAACAGCAGCCAGGAACCCTTAGCCTTTTCGGCGAGCTGATAACAGGCAAAGGGCTTACCTGCCCAGCCTTGAGCAAGTGGCTGACCCTTTATCAGCCTGATTCGGTCATCCTTAGCTGCCATCCTTTCAACAAGTTCAGCCGTGCGGTCCTCAGAGTTATCGTCTAAGACTATAATCTCGAAATTTGCGTAGTCCTGCATACGCAACGACCTTAGGCAATTCTCTATGTTTTCCTCTTCGTTGCGGGCGGGAATAAGAACCGAAACTAGAGGCGCTGGTTCAGGCATCCTGCTGTTAACATCCGGTCTCCTGAGTGACCTCAAATTAAGGATGAGGTTAGCCAAAAAGATAACCAGCAAAACAGCAACTATTATCTGATATAACATTATTTCACCACTTCTATGACCGGACTCAACCTGCCGCTCTCCTTCGTTGAAACCAGGTGATAAGCTTTCCCTTGAGCCTCGGTCTGGTTTTTAAATCGTCAAAGTGTTTTGCCACCAGTATCGCTATTACACATAGCATAAACAGCGGCTCTAATGATAGTCCTTTTGTAACTATCAAGTAAATCAACGTCGCCGTGGTACCGAACATCACCCGCCAGGCATCAACATCTATCAAGAGGAAACCCAATAACATGAAGACAACGAGTGAAAAGAAAATATCAAGTTGCGGCAGACCCAACAGGACTCCTCCCATAACCGCCAGAGCCTTGCCCCCGTTAAACCGCAACAAAGGAGTGAAAGCGTGACCTAATATGGCACTCAACCCCACCACCATAACCATAGCCATAGGCAGTTCAAAATAATAATGCGCCAAGGCTACAAAAGGAACGCCTTTGCCTATATCCAGAAACAAAGCCAGTACAAAAGCCTTGCGTCCTCCGGCTCGTAAGACATTTGTTGCCCCAGGATTACCATCGCCGTAGTTTCTTATGTCTTTCTTTAACAGCCATTTCCCGACCCATAAGGAAAAGGGGCAAGCACCAAGCCAGAAAGCCAGCACCACAAGCAACACAAAATAGAATATCTCCACCTTACAGATGCCCCCTAGCTAAATACGCAAAATATACCTCGTATTACAAAGTAAAGCATAACCCATAACCCATCTTCTGTCAATAGGTCTCTTTCTATACTGTTATTTAAGCAATTGCTCCACAATCTCAGCTGCATCCCTGACGAGTTTGGCGCACAGCGTATCACGAAGCTTCTTGTCCATAAAAGTCTTCACACCATCCGGAGTGCTCAAATCACAGCCCAGCAATTCCCGGCATACAATCGAGCCGTTAATGGTCTTAAACCTGTCCACAAACTCCTTAACCAGCCTGTTAGTCTTCTCATGTGATTGTGTATCCTGGACTACTGTCCGACCATATTTAAGACCTATAACCATAAAGGCGCCGGTCACGGCGCCACACGTCTCCCCCATACGACCCATGCCTGCTCCAAAAGCAGCACTGACCTTCAAGGCAGCTTCATGGTCCAGACCAAACTGTTCTGCGTACGCGGTAAGCAGCGCCTGAGAACACATGAAACCTTGATTAAAGCAGGAGACGGCTTTTTCAACTCCACTCATATTTCAATTCCTCCTAGCTATTTAATGTAGAGACAGACCTTCAGGTCTATCCCCATTTATCGGACAGGTCTAAAGACCTACTGCCCCCACGTTTTTATGGCGGGTTTTGGGCGGTATTCTAGCTTCGTAGGGCACTTTCGTCTGGCACAACCCGCATCCCAAATAGCGACCGATATAACCTTCTTCTCTACCCAGCTCTTTGAGTATCTTTTTCTGTTTAGTAAACAGGAACTCGAGGCATTTATTCTTATCATGCCCCTGCTCACTTATAGCGCCGGCAGGACACCGTTCAGCGCAACGCCTACAGGAGCCATCGCTGTAGAAAAGACAGTTGGCTAAATGGTTTTTATAAGCCCTGTGACTAGATGGTAGATAGGCATCGGTTACCACGCTACCACAGCGCATAGCTGTTCCCTTCGGTGTAATAAAGCCGTCACTGAGACTGAAAGTCCCCAAGCCAGCAGCATAGGCGACATGCCTCTGTGACCAGTTAGAGTAGAAGCCGTTGGACAAATTCTTCAATTTATAGAAATCAGCTAGCTCCGGAGCTACAGCCTGGTAGCCTAAGCTCTCCAGTAGAGACACCACATAACCTGATAGTTCATTAATGAAGTCCTGACCGTGCCAGCGCGTATGGTTCCATCTCAGCGAAGGAATCACGGTCTCCTTGCGCAAGCTCAATCGTGTCTCGTAAGTAACTGGCAGCACAAAAGATATTACGCTCACCTGTGACGGGCGTTCCTGGCTGCTTCCTTTAGACTCAAGGTGCTTTTCCAGAACCTCGCGTGGAGTAAGGTAGAAATCACCTATTATCGACTTGTAATCTTGAAAGATGGTATCATCACCATCGGCAAAACCAACCAGTGGCTCATCGAAAATACAACCATCGCCAAAGGAGTCAAAGCGATTGCCCGGGCTTATAGCCGCATACTCCTTAATCACTTTCCCCACGAATGCCGCCGGGTCTGCCTCAAATAGCTCTCGATTCAGGCTATTCTCCACTAAATAGTCTCCGCGGATTTTCCACCATGAGAGTATGAATCTTGTCCTCAGTAACTCCAGCTTCTCTGAGAGCCGGGATAATATTATTGAACACATGCACGTAAGACCAGTTAGCCAGCAGCGGCTTAGCAGCATCTGGAAACTCGTAGGGGCGACCCAGCCACCATGCCCAGCAATCCTGGGAAAGCAGAATTCTATCGGCATAGCCGATGCCAATGAGCCCCATGAGGCAAGCCTTCCTCAATTTGTCAGGAAAAAGAATGTCAATGCCCAGTCGGTCGAAAGCTATGTACAATCCCTTTTCTAGAACTGAGAGATGATATTTCAAATCGGCATTACCGCACATGTGCCCGATAACTACACGCTTGGGGTCTACGCCCTCGGAGATGAGCAGGTCAGCCTGCTCTGGTCCCATGGTTCCGGCTTCGGTATGGGTGATTATAGGCACGCCGGTCTCTTTCTGCGCCCTGGCTGCCGCCTTAAGTACCTTCTCTTCATAAGAACTTATCCTGGCATGCCCCGTGGCTACCTTGATTACGCCCGCCTTCACCCCGGTATCGCCTATGCCCTGTGTAATTTCCTTAACAAGCGTCTCGCAGATTTCATTGGTGATATCGTATGCCATACTGCGAAACTTAAAATAGCCTGCCTTCCCATATTTCTCTGTATAAAAGCCCGTAGCGCAGATGATGTTTATACCCAGCCTGTCGGAGACCATCTTCTGCAACTCCACATCCCTGCCCATGTCAGTGGCGGTAGCATCAACCAGCGTCTTCAAGCCGTAATCCTTTGCCTGCTTCAAAGCCTCTACACAAGCCGCGGCGGCTGCTTCGCGGTCATAAGGTGGAGCCAGCGCATCGCAGTCCCACCCCAGATAAGCAAAAACCAGATGCTCGTGCACCAGAGTCACGCCCAGCTCATCTATTGAAATGGGACCCAGTACCGTATTGACTTTAGACATGATGCTCCTTTTCGCTCTTCAAATCTCTCTAAAAACCATGTCGTTCCGCAAAAATCAAAGTAGCTGCAAGAATTCTTCCATCGTCAGGTCAGCCTGCCTGATAATGGCTCTAAGTGTGCCCTTAGGCACGTCTTTAACATGAATAGGTACGGACAGTGGACGACGGAGTCCAGATTTATAGAGGATAACATGGCTACCTGTTTGCCTTTTGATTGAGAAGCCAGTCCGCTCTAAAGCCTCAACTACTTCACTAGGCTTCAGGGCTGGTAGTTCCTGCTTCACTCTCGTCTTCTAAAGAGCTGCTACTCGGATAGCATCAAATTGCTCCGGAATTGGCACTCCCTCCTCCCGGGCTACAGCTAGCCATCCCTCCATAGCATCTTTTATCATCTCTATGGCTTCCTCGAAAGTCTTGCCATAAGATATACAGCCGGGCAGTGATGGCACAGAAATAGTATAGCCTCCCTCGGGTTCAGGTTGAAGCTCAAATACGATACCGCCTCGAATGACCTGAAAAGCCTTTACAGTACTCACGTCTTTTCTGGTTCTAGCCATCCTTTTCACTGCTCCTGAGCAGGATTATAACCCTAAAGAGCTATCCTTTCAAATTCACTTGCTAGCTGATGGCACTTCAGCTACATAAATAGCCTACTCACCAAAAATAGCCTCCCAAAACGGCACCTGCTTCGTTTGCATAACCGTCCGCTGCTTCTCTACCTCGTAGGGAACTTGCCTTTCTTTAGTAACCTCATCGAACCAGATTAGCTGTACCTTTGCAATAATAGGTGAGATTTCTGCACCATAAGGCATCGGAATCTTGGGGGCATTAGTAATTAACGCAAATTCTTCCACTCCAGTAACATCAACTATAATGTCCCTACCCGTATGTTGGTCCGACTCGATAAAGGATAGAAGGTGCTCTGGGTCTGTTAAAATATCATTGAAGTTGTCTAACCATTCCTGAAGCTCTGCTTGGCATTTAACAGCCAACGCCGGATTTATATTGGGCTGGCTTATACCCCAACCTCCTGTTTGAGGAGGTGAAGGGATTTGGCCAACTCCAGTAAGGTCATAAACACCTATAGCCCAGGGGACGGTTTCTGAGGTTAGGATAAGTCTAATCTGGCTCTTTGAACGCCCAACTGTGCTAATTTCAAACCCACTGTAGTAAAACATAGCATACTCCGTTACCCACTCCAATCCCGTAAAATACATCCAGTCTTCCCACACTTTCTCAGGTACAAGGTGCGCCCGTGCTCTTGCCCACTCTCTGTATATAACTCTATCTTGTACTCTGTCCTGTACTCTGTCTCGTAATACGTCTCCGTCACCGGCAGTTCTTTGCTTACACAAGAGACTGCGAGAATGAGGAAAATCACAACAAACGAACTGAAAAACAGACTCAGCTTTCTCATCTTTATACCTCCTCTTCAGTAATACTCTCCCAATACAGGCGCCCCTAAAGAGTCACCACTACATTCATAGGATAATAGCTAGCCTACCACTGCACAAACATGGGCATGACGACATGGACGTAGTTGTCCACACCAACAGGGCGGAGGACGCCGGGGCTGGAGGAAGTAGTAGTTTCTAAAGCGACTTGCTTCTGGTGCAGTACAGACAGGACATCGGAGAGGTATTTAGCGTTGAAGGCAATCTTCGCCGCCTCGCCGTCAATCAAGGCATCAATCTCACCCACGTTATCTCCGACCTCTTCAGCCTTGGCTGAGATATTCATCTTACCCGGGGTAAGCTCAATACCAGGAGTAACAACCAGCCGGACGATGCCGCTGCCATCGCGGGCGAAAATGGATGCCATCTTTATAGCCCGCAAGAACTCAGCCACATCGACAACAGCCCGGGTAACATAGCTCTGGGGGATAAGCTGTGAGTAGTTGGGGAAAGTGCCCTGTATAAGCTGCGACACCATTTCTATGTTCTTAAGCCGGAATAAAATCTGGCTCTTTTGCTGATTTACCGTGATTTCAACTGGCTCTTCCTGGTCGGTGAGGAAACGGCTTAACTCGTTCAGGGCTCGTGCCGGCACGATTATGGCAGTTTTATTTTTAACCGGCTCCAAGAGGGAGGTATTATGTACAGCCAACCTGAAGCCATCAGCCGCCGCCAGGGCTAGTTTATCACCATCGAATTCAAGCTGGTTCCCGGTAAGCACCGGGCGAGACTCTTCAGTAGCAGCAGCAAAAGCGACCTGGCTAATCCCGTCCCTCAAAGCCTCAACTTCAATTTTGGTAGCTATGCCATCGCTGACCTGAGGAATAGGTGGAAAATCTTGTGCATCGAGCCCGTTGATTCGAGCCTCGAAACGAGCACATTTGAGTTGAAGTGTGCGCTGAGCAAGGGTTATATCAATTTTATCGTTGGGGAGAGAACTTATGAATTCGGTTAAAAGTCGGGCGGGTATGGTAATGGCGCCTTCCTCTTCTATTTTGGCACCAACCCAGCAACTGATGGCAATCTCTAGGTTGGTGGCAGCTAGCTTAAGACGCGATTGGTCAGTGGCTATCAAGACATTCTGAGTTATAGGCAAGGTGCTTCTTGTGGCTACAGCACGACTGACTATGCCCAAACCTTTGCTCAGGTTTTCTTGAAGGCAGGATAGTTTCATGTCACACCCCCCAACAGTTATGTGTCAAAGTATACCCCGCACGCTGGGGCAAGTCAATCGGCTTTCAGACTATTCAATGGTGATTGCGCCGCTTTTACCACCGCTTTTTCTGACGAGGCGGATGTTTTCCAGTCGCAGCGTTCCATCTAAAGCCTTACACATATCATAGATGGTCAGCCCGCCTATGGCTACGGCAGTTAAAGCTTCCATCTCAAAGCCGGTCTTGCCATTGCCTTTCACCGTAGCCATAATTTCCACTGCCGATTTTTTCTCATCAATGGAAAATTCAATGATGACATCTTCAATGAGCAGCGGGTGACATAGCGGGATAAGACGATAAGTTTCTTTAGCAGCCATTATGCCGGCAACGCGAGCCGCCGCCAGAACATCACCTTTAGGTAATTTGCCTTTTTTAAGCAGGTCTAGAGTCTTAGCTTGCATCAAAACCTCACCCCTGGCTACAGCCTGCCTCTTGGTAACCGGCTTTTCACCAACATCCACCATCCTAATATCCGAGGATGAACTCATATCTAACCTCCTACCTGAGACATGAGGCGTTTTCCAGATGCCCGGCTTTGTGGTAGCTGATGCTTCTGCGGCTTTGACTGAATAGCCTCGATGATGACCTTTTTAAGCTCCTCAGGAGAAGCGTCACTGCGCAGCGGCTGGCGGAGGTCAACCTCCCGGTCACTGAGCAAACAGGGACGGAGCTTACCTTCGGCAGTAAGACGGAGGCGATTGCAATTGAAGCAAAAGTGCTGGCTAACAGGCGTTATGAAACCGACGGTGCCACCGGCTTGTGGAAAACGGAAATATTTTGCCGGACCATTCCCAGTAATGGGGTAACTGGGCTCAAGCTTCCCCAGGCTGCCCAGGCGTTCCTTCACCTCGTCAGCCGACATGAATTGAGTATTAATATTGGTCTTCTCTCCAGTTGAATGCCCCTCTGGCGGATTATCTGCGGCAAAGGGCATCAGCTCGATAAAACGCACATGCCAGCCATCAGTTATGGTCAGTTTGGCAAAGTCCACAATCTCATCATCATTTATGCCACGCATGACCACCATATTAACCTTGACAGGATTCAGTCCGCAAGCTCTAGACGCCTCAATGCCCCGAAGTACCTCGCCTAGCTTTTCGCGACGGGTGATACGCTTAAACTTATCTCGATTTAAGGAGTCCAGGCTGACGTTTACCCGATTTAAGCCAGCCTGCTTAAGCGCACCGGCGTAGTTCTTAAGTAGAGTACCATTAGTGGTCAGCGAGATGTCATCAATTGTGCCTATTTCAGCCAGCATGGCTACCAGTTCCGGCAGCTTAGCTCTGACCAGTGGCTCACCGCCGGTAAGCCTGACTTTGTTAATACCGAGTTCGGCAGCCAGTCTGGCAACTGCGGCAATCTCTTCGTAGGTCAAGATTTCGCCATGAGGCAGCAGGTCAATGCCCTCAGGGGGCAGGCAGTAAACACAACGCAGGTTGCAGCGGTCAGTAACCGAGATGCGAAGATAGTTAATGGGACGATTGAAAGGGTCTGAAAGTCCGGTCATGGTTTGACTTTCTCCGCAAGCTGCCCCAATACCTGGTACGCCTTACGAGCAGCTTTGCCACGATGACTGATTTGATTCTTTATATCCAAAGGCAGCTCAGCCATGGTTTTCTCAAACTCAGGAAGGTAAAAAACCGGGTCGTAGCCAAAACCCTTATCACCTCTGGGTTCGAAAGCAATTATGCCCCGGCACTCTCCATGACAAAGCTCGGTTCTTCCTTCCGGGGTAGCTATGGCTATAACACATTTAAAACAGGCGGTGCGCTTTTCCCAGGGGACATCCTTAAGCCTGGACAAAAGGTGCCCAATCCTGTCCTCATCGCTGGCTTCTTCGCCAGCAGCACGAGCTGAGCGAATACCGGGCTCGCCATCTAAGGCGTCGACTTCAATGCCCGAATCGTCAGCCATGGTAATGAGACGGCTAACCTCGGCATATGCAGTAGCTTTCATTCTAGCGTTCTCCTCATAGCTAGGATGGTTTTCCTCAACGTCTATTTTTACACCCACCTCATCCGGGGTCACCAGCTCAAAGGACAAGCCATCCAGAAGATGGCGATATTCGCGGATTTTACCCCTGTTGGTGGTAGCCAGGAGCAACTTAGGCATTTTCTACCGTCTATATCTTTTTAAACCTTCCCTCAAGCTTTTTCATCACCTGGGGCATGGTGGTGTATTCCATCTCTTCCAATGGCAGACGATGGGGTTCAAAAGGTCCGTGATGGCGCAATATATCAGCAATATCTCTAGCCTCTTGGCGAGCATTATCGAAAGCCGGGTCATCGAACATATCAAGTGGTCCAACCAGCTTACCATTTGAAAGCTGAAAACCAGCAGCAATCACCCTTGGCGGACCATCAAAACGTGAAGGATTGCTCTCTCTGACGGCTACCGGCATCAGCGGTCCGTTATGTGAACCTCTCATCCAGCCCTCAACAATATGGGAATGAGCAAAAGGCTCTAGTATCTCACCTACGGCGGGGAAATGCCCTTGAGAGCGGACAATACAAACCGGGTCATCTTTGCCCACATACCTTCCAGCCATCATAGACAAGCGCTGAGTGGAAGATGACGCCGCTATGTCACCGCTCTCCCGATGGTACACCGCTTTAATGCAAAAGCGGCTGGGAGCACCTATAAAAACCAGCATATCATAGATTTCTTCTGGAGCATTGAATGTTATCTTCTTGTGCTCCTTAACATCATGAACCTCGAAGGAGAAGCCGCCGTGCATATTGCCAGCGATTACCAAGCCGATTGTATTGAAAGGGTCGGCGAAGATTTTATACAGGGGCAGGTTCCAGGCGCCTGAGGCGGTTTTGTCCGCCATAAAAATGATGATTGTTTCAGCGCCTCGTTCCTCGATTTCCATCTCAGCCACCCCGGGCCCCATGCCCTTAACATTGCCCGAAAAGGCATCAGCCAGCATATCCTGACCGGCACCATGCAGCTTCAGCTTCTTGGCTATTTTGGTGCAGTCGACAAAAGTATCCCAAGCCAGCTTGTGGATTTTCTCATTATTCTCTCCGTGTTGGTGAGTCATTATTAGTTGGAGGTCATCACCACACCGTGTAACATGATAGTCAATGAGCAGCCCGGACTTCTTAGCTGCCGCCATGCACTTTTCACCTTTATCCAGCACTTCCGGATGCGAGCTGGAATGACCAACATAGCCACCGATATCTGCCTTGATGACGCTTAAAGTTACTTTCACTCTGTTTCCCCCTTATTAATTCTTTATATGTTGTACCTCTGCAGCTAGTTCACAATATCAGAAGTTAAAATTCATTTTTGCATTTTGATTTTTAATATTTCATCTATATTATACCAGCGCCGGCAGCCGATACTCCCCAAAAACTTTCCGCAATACGCCGCAGACTTCGCCCAGAGTGGCATAGGCGCTTACTGCTTCCACAAGATAGGGCATGAGATTTTCGCTGCCCTGAGCAGCCTGGCGCAATGCCTCAAGCCTTACCGAGACCAGCTCATTATCTCTTTCCCTGCGCAACCGACTGAGCCGTTCAAGCTGTCGCCTCTCGCCTTCTTTATCCATCTCCAGTATAGGAATGGTTATCGGCTCGCTCACGGCATACTCGTTGACACCAACAACAATGCGCTCTTTATTATCTATCTCTCGCTGATAACGGTAAGCCGAGTCAGCGATTTCCCTGTGAAAGAAGCCGGATTCCATAGCCGATATAACGCCACCCAGCATATCTATCTTGGCAAAATACTCATAGACAGCCTTTTCTGTCTTATTGGTAAGGTGCTCAAGAAAATAGCTGCCCCCAAGCGGGTCGATGGTATTGGCAACACCGCTTTCATGGGCGATAATCTGTTGCGTTCTCAAAGCAACGGTCACTGCCTTCTCCGACGGCAGAGCCAGGGCTTCATCCATGGAATTAGTGTGCAGTGATTGTGTGCCACCGAGAACAGCAGCCAGTGCCTGAATGGTAGTACGAACAATGTTGTTTTCCGGTTGCTGGGCAGTGAGCGAGCAGCCGGCTGTCTGGGTATGAAAACGCAGCCACTGGGAGCGCTCGCTACCGTTGAACCGCTCCTTAATCTCGCGTGCCCAGATGCGGCGAGCGGCACGGAACTTGGCGATTTCTTCAAAAAAATCATTATGGCAGTTAAAGAAGAAACTGAGCCTGGGGGCAAAATCATCCACCTTTAGCCCGCGGTCAATGCCTGCCTGAACATAGGCAATACCATCAGCCAAGGTGAAAGCCAGTTCTTGAACGGCAGTAGCACCAGCTTCGCGGATATGATAGCCACTGATGCTGATGGTGTTCCAGCGTGGTACACTCTTCATGCCAAATTCAAAAGTATCAACAATTAGCCGCATGGATGGCTTTGGCGGAAATATGAAAGCGTTCTGCGCCATATACTCTTTAAGTATATCGTTCTGTATAGTACCGCCCAACCTGTCCAGAGGAATACCTCGCTTCCGAGCATTAGCCAGATACATCGCCCAGATAACAGCAGCCGGTCCATTTATGGTCATCGAGGTGGTTATCTCATTGACGGGAAGCCCATCGAACAATATCTCCATATCGGCTAAAGAGGAGATGCCCACACCACACTTGCCAAATTCCCCCTTAGCTTCAGGGGCATCTGTATCTTAGCCATTTAAAGTGGGAAAATCAAAGGCAACGCTCAGCCCAGTCTCTCCATGTGCTAAAAGGTATTTGTAGCGGGCGTTAGTCTCCTCGGCGCAGCCGAAGCCGGCAAACATACGCATCGTCCACAACTTGCCTCTGTAGCCGGTGTTATGAACACCACGAGTGTACGGATATTCACCGGGGAAACCCAGGTCCCGAATATAGTCTAAATCAGCAATATCTGGCGGCGTATAAATCCGTTCAATAGGGACGCCGGAGGTAGTGATAAAGGAATCTCGTCTTTCCTCAAAATTTTGAGCTTGAGTACGCCATCGGCTGGCTCTTTTCTTCACTTTCTTCTCATCATTTCGTTGGGCTGACATTCTACCATCAACTTTCGGGACAGGTCTTTAGACCTGTCCGCACTAGACAGACCCCTGAGGGTCTGTTCCTCCTTTTGCCATTTGCTCCAGTGTCATCGCGAGGAGTATTAGCGACGTGGCGATCTCGGGGAGGGGAGGCATGAGATTGCCACGCTTCGCTCGCAATGACGGTTATGTTATCAAACGCTCCTCAATAATCGATGCCCTTACGGGACAATATCCCCTTATCATATGGATGCTTCACCTTGACCATATCAGTGACTAAATCCGCCAGCTCGATTAACTTAGAGTTTGCATAGCGTCCGGTAAGAACAAGCTCCACCTTTTTCGGCTTATCATTTATCAGCTTTATGACATCAGCCAATTCAATCAGCTTCCAAGCTACAGCCACGTTCACTTCGTCGAGAATTACCACATCATATTTCAGGCTGAGCACAGCTTTGCGTGCCGCTTCCAGAGCCTTCCGAGCTTCTTCTTTCTCTTCCGGTTTAACATTGGCTGGGTCAACAAAATCCTGAAATCCAAACCTATCAAAGGTAACATTAGACAGTTCGGATAGGATTTTCTGCTCTCCGTAAGGGAAGTCTCCCTTCATGAAGAAGACGATATGGACACGTAGACCATGCCCCAGGGCACGGAGAGCCATCCCCAGAGCTGCTGATGTTTTACCTTTGCCATCACCGGTGAAAATCTCAACCAAGCCCCTGGTTGAAGTCTCAGCAGGCAAGGTCTCGGCTGATTCCCTAGCCACCTCAGTGGCAGTTTAACAAAAAGCCAGATAGAGTGTCAAACGAGAATGGCTCGCCTGTAATCTTGACTTGGCGAGCCAATTATTGACATACTACTCCTTAACTGTATAATAACCTTGCTGTCAAGTTATTCTTAAATCTGCGCACTCAATTCCAACTCAGGAGGTAAATCATGTCCGGCGGCTACATAGGTAAAATTCTATACGTTGACCTGACCAAGGGAAATATATCGGAGGAGCTTGCTGAGGATAGGCTGTATCAGGATTTCCTCGGCGGCTATGGTATCGGCGCCAGGATATTATTCAGCCGGCAGAAAGCTAAGGTTGACCCACTGGGACCGGACGCCATGCTGGGATTCGTTACCGGAATTCTCACCGGCACCCCCGCCCTTTTCAGTTCGAGATACGTAGTAGTAGGCAAATCACCGCTGACCGAAACATGGGGAGATGCCAATTCCGGCGGTGATTTCGGTCCACATCTGAAATTCGCCGGCTATGACGCCGTTTTTCTCTCGGGCATATCACCGGCACCGGTATACCTCTTCATCGACAACGGCAAAGCCGAGCTAAGAAAGGCAGATAAACTGTGGGGCAAGGACACCTGGGAGACAGAATCGCTCCTGAAAGATGAGCTTGGCAAAGAGACCAGAATTGCCTGCATCGGGCCTTCAGGAGAGAGCCTGTCACTCATCTCATGTATCATCAACAACAAGGGAAGAGCCGCCGCCCGCTCTGGACTGGGCGCGGTAATGGGGTCGAAGAAGCTCAAAGCTATAGCCGTGAGAGGAAATAAGCCACTCCCTATTGCCCATGAGCCAGAGCTAAAGGAGGTGAGAAAAAAACACCTCGGGCAACTAGGAGGCGCCGTCGAAGCCTTCCGCAATTTCGGCACTTGTGCCGGCATGAATGTATTAGTCCAAATCGGAGATGCCCCGGTTAAGAACCGGCAGGGAACGGCGTTAGACTTCGCCACCGCTGCTGCCATCAGCGACCAGAATGTAATCAACCTCCAGGAACGCAAATACGGCTGCTGGCAGTGTCCCGTTGCCTGCGGCGGTCATATGAAACCGGGCAATGGGCAATACAGCTATCCGGCAGAGGTGCATAAGCCAGAGTACGAGACGCTGGCAGCCTTCGGCTCCATGTGCTTGAATGACAACCTAGAGTCTATAATAAAGGTCAATGATATCTGTAATCGCTACGGTCTGGACACTATTTCTGCCGGTTGCACCATGGCTTTTGCTATAGAATGCTACGAAACCGGGCTTATCAGCAAGAAGGACACTGATGGAATCGAACTTAAATGGGGCAATCATAAAGCCATCGTAGACATGACACAGAAGCTGGCAAAGAGAGAAGGTTTTGGCAAGGTGCTGGCAGACGGCGTCAAGCAGGCAGCGCAGCAGATAGGCAAAGGAGCTGAGGAATTTGCCATACACATCCAAGGACAGGAAGTACCCATGCACGACCCGAAACGCTACCTGAACTATGCCACTGCCTATCTCGATGCCACACCGGCTCGCCACACACAGGGGAGCTACGGCACCAAGCCAGCCAGCGGACTGGAATTTCCCAGCTACGACAGCAAGTCTACTGCCGGGCGTGGTCAGGCGAACAAGATGGGCAGCGACCTGATGCACATGATAGGCTGTGCCGGCATGTGCATGTTCGGCTTGGGTTTCATGGACGCCAGCGCCCTAACTGACTTCATAAACCTGACCACAGGATGGCACTGCAGCATGGACGACCTGTTGAAAACAGGAGACAGGATTGCCAACATAAGGCAGGCGTTCAATATCCGGGAAGGTGTGGGTATGGTTGACTTCAAAGTCCCGGACAGGGTCTCCGGCAACCCACCACCAGCAGCCGGACCCACCGCCGGAAGAAGTGCGGACTTCACCACATTGCGCAACGATTATCTAGTCGCCAGGGATTGGGACATCAGCAGCAAGCCCAGCAAAAAGAAGCTGCTCGAACTAGGTCTCGACGACGTGGCTAAGGTTTTATGGGATTGAACTTGAGTACAGAGGCACTACCGAATTTGACATTAGGCTACCTAATCTGGTAAATTAAGTCCCGTTTTTGAAAATGACACAAACTTACGCTATAGTCGAAACCGGCGGCAAACAATACAAAGTAGCCCCGGGACAGAAAATCGATGTCGACCGCCTCGGAGTCGCCGAAGGCAAAGATGTCGAGCTGTCTAAGGTGCTGCTTATAACCGATGAAAAAGACACCATCATCGGCAGCCCAACTATTGATGGCGCCAAAGTAATCGCCACTTGCCTCGGTGAAGAAAAAGGCGACAAGGTTATCGTTTTTAAGTATAAACCAAAGGTGCGCTACCGCCGGAAAAAGGGGCATCGGCAGCTTTATGCCAGACTCGAAATCAAGGAAATCGTCAAACCCGGCGAGGAGACGGCGCCAAAGAAAACTCGAAAGAAAAAGGTGGCAAGCGGAGGTAAAAACTAATGGCACACAAGAAAGGTGGAGGCAGCACACGCTACGGACGTGATAGCCAAGCCAAAAGGCTGGGCGTGAAAAGATACGCTGGCGAGCAAGTTAATGCCGGCACCATACTGGTAAGGCAACGAGGAACTCGTATTCACCCTGGCAACAACGTCGGCATGGGCAAAGACCACACCTTGTTTGCCCTCATCAACGGCACCGTCAAGTACGAACCGGCAACCAAGGACCGGAAAAAAGTTAGCGTTTATGCTGAGCAAGTGAAATGAAGGCTAAAATACATCCCGAATACCACGATGATGCTAAGGTAATCTGCTCCTGTGGCAATACCTTCACTACCGGCTCCACCAGGAAGATGCTGAAGGTAGAGCTTTGCAGCAAATGCCATCCATTCTTCACCGGCGAACAGAAGATAGTTGACACCGCCGGTAGGGTGGAACGCTTCAAACGTCGCTACAAGATTAAGGAATAAACAACAGCTTTTTCCTCTCCTTAATATAAAATTCAAAAAAGCTCCAATTCCGACTAAGAGCCGATTGTTTGGTTTTTGAGCCTTTGGATTTTGATATTGTTTGTTATTTAGATATTAGAATTTGAGATTTGGCAACATGGGGAAAGGGGATAAGATGGCAACCGAGAAACCTTTCTACTACGGTGGACAGGCAGTAATAGAAGGTGTAATGATGCGAGGGCAGAAAAATATAGCTGTCGCCGTCCGCCGACCCGATGGTGATATAACCATAACCAGCCAACCTCTTGCCAATCTATACAAGGGTCGCCTGAGAAACTTGCCCCTCATTAGAGGCATAGTCGTACTCATCGAAACATTAGCCCTCGGTATACAAGCCCTGCTTTATTCCGCCCAGGTTGCCGCAGCCGAGGAAGACGAAAAGGGCATATCCCCATTAATGTTATGGGGAAGTGTGGCTATCGCCATTGCCTTCGCTGTAGGCTTATTCTTTATCGCACCCTTACTGCTCACCAGATACCTCATTGACCCACACATCACCTCAGCTCTAGTCAGCAACATCATTGAGGGCATCTTGCGAATCGGTATCTTCCTTGCCTATCTGAAAGCCGTAACTCTGATGCCAGATTTGAAAAAGGTTTTCGCTTATCACGGTGCCGAACACAAGGTAGTCAACGCCTACGAAGCTGGTGTGCCCCTGGAGCTGGACTACGTCAAAAACTACTCTACCTCACACACCCGCTGTGGCACCAGCTTCCTGCTGGCGGTCATGGTTATCGCTATTTTTGTCTTCGCCCTGCTTGGTCGTCCACCGCTGTGGATGAGCATTCTGTCCCGCATTATTCTTATCCCTGTCATCGCCGCTATCAGCTATGAATTTGTCCGTTTCGGAGCTGCCCACAGCCACAATTGGTTTGTGCGTTGCCTCCTCACCCCTGGTCTCAAATTACAAGCCATGACCACAGGAGAACCAAACGACAGCCAATTGGAAACGGCAATATCAGCTATGAAAAAAGCTATCGAAGCCGATACCAGCGCTAAATTTTAATTTAGCCCCCAGCTCAGTCGATATCTTCCCTATCAAACTTCTGGAAGAAACAGCTCTGATTGCCGGTGTGGCACACCGGACCCTCTGGCTTAGCCCTAATCAGTATAGCGTCGCCGTCACAATCCTTAGCCATAGACTGTACCTTCAGAATGCTGCCAGAGGTAGCTCCTTTGTGCCACAGTTCCTGTCGGCTGCGGCTGTAGAACCAGACCTCACCACTATCCAGCGTCCGCCTCAGGGCTTCCCCGTCAGCATAGCCCAACATCAGCACATCGCCGTTATCGGCATCCTGGATTATTAACGGAATTAAACCCTTGTCATCAAATTTCAACATATATCACCTCATCTTCAGACAAACATTCAGGTATGTGCTCCTTCTCATAGTCCCAGCGCCAAAGCCTCTCTGAGATTTATATCGCCTGTGTAAAACGCCTTGCCCACAATAGCCCCCTCTACCCCCACTTCCTTGAGTTTCCTGAGATGGTCTAAAGCCGAGATGCCACCAGCAGCAATTATGGGCAGATTCACGCCTTTCACCATCTCATCTATAGCTGCAAAGCCAGGCTCGGTCAGCGTGCCATCGCGTTTTATGTCGGTATAAATAATACGCCTTACCCCAAAACCTGCCATACTGCGACCTAGCTCCAAAGCCGTAACATCAGTGCCCTTTTGCCAGCCATGAGTGGCTACATGCCCATCCCTAGCATCTATGCCAATGATTACAGCGTCACCGTACTTTCGACATAGCCTCTTCACCATCTCTGGATTATCTACAGCAGCAGTCCCCAGAATCACCCGATTTATACCCATAGCTAGCAGCTTTGCCACAGTAATTTCATCCCTTATGCCACCACCTAGTTGCACAGGCAGGTTAACCTCTCTCACTACGGCTTGGATAACGGCAATATTGCGCGGCTTACCGCTGGCAGCTCCATCAAGGTCAACCACATGTAGCCTACCTGCCCCCTGAGCCTGCCAGTTGATGGCAACAGCCACCGGGTCATGGGAGAAAACAGTCTCCTGGCTGTAATCGCCCTGATACAGCCGGACACACTTGCTTCCTTTGATATCAACAGCCGGAATAATCTCCATGTGAAACCTGCTATACGATTATTTCAACCACCTAGGATTTAGTATATAATATTAAGGTTTTAGCTCGTTACTTTCAAATATTAGGAGGACAAAAATGGACTTCGAGCTTTCCGAAGAGCATAAAATGTTCCAGCAAGCCATGCGTAACTTCGCGGAAAAAGAAATCGCTCCGCTAGTCGATGAAGCTGAAAAAAAAGCCACCTTCCCACTCCAGCTATTTCCGCAGATGGGCAAGTTAGGCTATCTGTGCGTCAGATATCCGGCTAAGTACGGCGGTGCCGAGATAGGCAAGGTAGGCGACTGCATCTCAGTCGAGGAGACAGCCTATCAAAGCGTAGGTATATGTGCTGGCATCATGGTTCAAAGCGGCATTGGCACAACAGCCGTTTACTCTTACGGTAATGAAGAGCAGAAGCAGAAATATCTGGTACCGGCTATTAAAGGAGAGAAGATAGCTGCCTTCGGACTTACCGAGCCTAACGCCGGTTCCGACGCCGCAGCTATAGAGACAACTGCCACTAAAAAGAACGGCAAGTACATTCTCAATGGCACAAAAATCTTTATCACCAACGGAAATATCTGCGATTTCGTTCTGGCTGCCGCTTATACTGACAAAAGCAAAGGGGCTCGAGGTGGAGTCAGCCTGTTTATCGTTGAAAAAGATACCCCCGGTTTCACCCGCTCCAAGCTGCACAAGTTTTGCGGTCGTTCCGGCGAAACAGGAGAGCTAAGCTTCGAAGATTGCGCCGTGCCGCAGGAAAACCTTATCGGTGAAGAAGGCAGAGGCTTCCCCTACTTGATGGAATCGTTGATGGGAGGCAGAATCTCCCATGCCTCCCGAAGCCTTGGGCTGTCTCGTGCAGCTTATGATGCCACACTCAAATACGCTCAAGAAAGAGTCCAATTCGGGCAGCCTATAGCTAAATTTCAGGCAAATGCCTTTAAACTGGCACGAATGGCTCTTGACATAGAAGCAGCCCGCTGGTTGATATATTACGCCGCCTGGCTCTATGACCAGGGTAAGCCACATGTCAAAGAAGCAGCTATGGCAAAACTTTTCGCCAGCGAGGTGGCAATCAGGGTAACCACCGAAGCCATGCAAATTCACGGCGGCTATGGTCTGACAGAGGAGGCAGTGGTCCAGCGCTACTTCCGCGACTCCCGAATGTCAACCATAACCGAGGGGACTTCGGAAATCCAGCAGCTCGTTATCTCCCGGGAAATTGGCATACGGTAGAAACAGCGAGCAGAACGACTTGCTTACCTGCCTCCAAATGCCGAGATGCCGGTAATGTCCTGCCCCATGATTAGAGTATGCATGTGGTCTGTGCCTTGATAAGTATAAACAGACTCGATATTTGCCATGTGCCTTATCGGTGAATAATCCAAGGACACGCCATTGGCACCGAGTAAATCACGGGCTGTACAGGCACACATACGCGCTACAGCGATGTTATTCTTCTTAGCCATAGAAATCTGACCACGACCGCCTTTCCCTTCATCCATAAGCCTGCCAAGCCTGTAAGCCAGTAGCTGTGCCTTGGTAATCTCTACCAGCATCTCTACCAGCTTCTCCTGCACCAGCTGATAGGAGGCAATAGGTGCGCCGAACTGCTTTCGTTCTTTAGCATAATTCAATGCCGTCTCATAGCAATCCATAGCCGCTCCAATCGCACCCCAGGCTATGCCATAACGCGCCATATTAAGGCATGAGTACACAGCCCTTATCTCCGATTTAGGCAGCATGTTTTCCAGCGGCACGGCACAATCTGAAAGCCCTAGCTCACCAACGTCGCCCGCTCTCATCGAGCCCTTGTGATGCTGAAAAGTCTGGCTGAATCCCTCCGTGCCCCTCTCCACAATAAACCCCCTTATTCCCTCGCTGGTTCTAGCCCAGACCAGCGCCACATCAGCTATAGATGCCTCGCTTATCCACTGTTTAGTTCCATTGATAATCCACTTTTTGCCGTCTTTCCTAGCTACCGTCTCCATCGACGCCACATCCGAGCCATAATTCGGTTCTGTCAAGCCAAAACAGGCTATAGCCTTACCCTTAGCAATCAGCGGCAGCCATTTTCTCTTCTGCTCCTCCGAGCCGAATTTCCAAATCGGGTGCATGACCAAACCCTTATTAACCTCAACGTAGCTCCTGAGGGCACTATCGACCCTCTCTAATTCCTGGGATATGAGACCGGCTGTCACATAGTTTGCACCGGCACCACCGTATTCCTTAGGGAAAATAGAACCGATTATCCCCATCCCTCCCAATTTAGGAGCCAGCTCCCGCATATTCAATGGCTCCTCTTTGTGAAAGGCATTGACAACAAGCGGCTCGATTTCCTTCTCCAGAAATTCCCTTACCATGTTCCTGGTCATTTTCTCTTCATCGGAGAGTAAATCTTCGATGCTATAATAATCCACGCCTCTGAAACTCATGAAATTTAACCTCCTTAAAGTTTTAGCCAGTGTGTCATCACCAACATGTAACACCGGGCAAATGACACTTTAAGCAGTTGAGCTGATTTTGTCAATGCCTTATACTGGGACAAACAATTTGAAACTAGATTAGAAGTCACATGACAGTCAACTATACCGATATCTCGAAGACATATGACAACTACCGCTCCTATCCGGAGAGCCTGATAAAAAAGATTATCACGCTGGGGAGAGTCAGCCAGGGGACGAGGGTCTTAGACCTGGGCTGCGGCACGGGAAATGTAGCTTCACAACTGGGGAAAATAATAAAAGTCGACGTGATAGGCATAGATGCATCATTTCCTATGCTGGAAGTAGCCAGGGACAAATCACTAGAAATTGTCTGTGCCGATATCGATAATCAGCAGCTGCCTTTCCGTGATGGCTCTTTCGATACTATAATAGGAGCTTACATTGTCCATCAAATAAAAAACCTAAATTTCATGCTTTCAGAATGTTACCGCGTTTTGCATCGTGGCGTCCTGGTTCTGTTAACATCAAGCCATAAGCAAATCGAGAATCAGCATCCTATTATCAAAAAGTTTTTCCCCAGCTACATCGATATCGACAAAGGCAGATTTCCGGATATTCACAGATTATATGAACTACTAAATTCCCTCGGTTTCAGGGATATTCAACACGGAGAGGTCACTGTCGAGAATATACCAATAGACTACGAATACCTGCAGAAAGTAAAGAATAAATACGTCTCGACCTATCACCTTATACCCCAGAGCGAATTTGATGATGGCATTGCTCAATTGGAAGCGTTTATTATGAATAGCAAGCAGCCAGTATTCAGGAACTGGCAGGGAACGATATTATGTGGACTGAAGACACTTTGACAAGGAGGCAATAAATGGAATTATTAAATTCATACCCACCAATCTGGATGACATGGGTCATACCCTTAATCATCCTCTGGACTCTACCATGGAAAGGTGTAGCCTTGTGGAGGGCTGGCGGCAATAAGCAGCTAGCCTGGTTTATCTGTATTTTCATCTTCAACACACTTGCCATCCTGGAGATAATTTATATCTTCGGGTTCAGCAAGAAGAAATCAGCCACTGCCTAAGTGTAGACACAACCTTCACCTGTCTGCTATACTCAAAGTCTTGTGAAGCTGAAATTATGGTTCCTTGAGACCAGACCGCAGTTTTTGCTCCTCTCCGTGGTGCTGGCTTTCCTGGGCACCTGCATAGCCTGGTATGACGGCGCCTTCCACCTTGGTCACGCCATACTGGCTTTCATTGGACTGCTTCTGTGCCACATCAGCGTCAATGTCCTCAACGACTATTACGATTACAAAAGCGGCATCGACCTGAAAACCAGGAGGACACCATTCAGCGGCGGCAGCGGCTTTCTACCCACCACCTCTCTAAAGCCTGAGCATGTCTTCTGGTTCGGTATAGCTTGTTTCCTGCTGGCAGTGCCTATAGGCATATATTTCGTTCTGGTGAAAGGCTGGCTCCTGTTGCCATTGCTCCTGATAGCCGCCATATGCATTCTCCTCTACACGCCACTACTGACCAAGCTGGGCTGGCCTGAGTGGTCACCGGGAGTTGGCTTGGGGGCTCTGCCGGTTCTGGGGGCTTATTTTATCCAGACAGGTGAATACACCATTCCCGCCATTGTAGCCTCCATACCTTCCGGCATACTGGTGCACAACCTGTTGCTATTGAACGAATTCCCTGACACCGAAGCTGACAAAACAGCCGGCAGAAAAACTCTGCCTATAACTATGGGCAAAAGGGGAGCCAGCATAGTCTATTCAACGCTAACCGGCATGGTTTATCTGTGGATAATCGCTGGGGTAGCAGCCGGGCAGTTGCCGCTTTTTTGCTTGATAGCCTTGCTGACACTGCCCTTCGCCGTCAGAGCTATTCAGGGTGCACTGAAATATGAAGATGAAAGCAAGCTGGTGCCAGCTATGGCAAACAACGTGCTGGTTGTACTTTTGACCCAACTGCTGCTAGGCATTGGTTATCTCATATCAGGATATTTCAAACCCGCACTCACAGCCATTCTGAACTCTTACTAAAACAAAAAACATGTCCACTGACCTGATTCTGCTGCATGCCCCCAGCATCTACGACTTCCGCAAGAAGACCATACTTTACGGACCGGTCAGCGACCTGATTCCACCCTCCTACGTCTTCGAGATGTACCCCATAGGGCTCACCAGCATCGCCGAATATCTGGGAAGAGCTGGCTATCAGGTGCGCATCGTAAACCTCGCCGTGCGTATGCTCCGGGACAAGAAATTCGACGCCGAAGCATTCATAAAGCACCTCAAGGCACCAGTCTTCGGCATCGACCTGCACTGGATGGTGCACTGCCACGGCTCAATCGAGGTGGCAAAGATAGCCAAAAAATGGCACCCTGAGGCAAAATTGATATTCGGCGGCTTCTCCTCCACCTACTTCTACAAAGAGCTGCTTGAATACCCTGAGATAGATTACGTCCTCAAGGGCGATTCCACTGAAGAACCCTTCCGCCAGCTAATGGACTGCATCATAAGGCACAAGGGAGAAATCGGGAAAATACCCAACCTCGCCTGGAAAGACAGCCAGGGCAAGATACGAGAAAACCCCTTCTCCCATATCCCCACCGACCTCAGCAACGTCATGGTCGACCACTACAGCAACGTGGTCAGGTCGGTGATTAAGCAACGCGACCTTATCAGCTACACGCCGGTCAAGGACTGGCTTCGCTATCCCATCACGGCAGTCATTACCTGCCGCGGCTGCACTGAGAACTGCGTTATCTGCGGCGGCTCTGCGGCAGCCTTTAAGAAATGCTACAACCGACAAAAGGTGGTTTACCGCTCCCCTGAAGCCGTAGTTCGAGATGTCAGGCAAATCTCTGGCTTCAGCAACGGACCAATCTTCATACTCGGCGACCTGCGTCAGGCAGGAGAAGAATACGCCAGCCAGGTACTTAGCCTGCTCCAGAAGAACAGGGTAAAAAATCAGTTCATACTCGAGCTATTCTACCCGGCATCAAAAGACTTTCTGCGCCGGATGAGCCTTGCCTGCCCCGACTTCTGCCTGGAAATCTCTCCTGAATCCCACGACCCCGAAATCAGGAAGGTCATCGGCAGACCGTATTCCAGCCGGGAGCTGGAGCAAACGCTGGGCGATGCCCTCGATGTCGGCTGCCGGCGGCTGGATGTGTTCTTCATGATTGGACTGCCAAAGCAAACCCCACAATCAGCGATAGACACAACCGACTATTGTGAACACTTACTTAAAAGGTTCAAGGGAGACAAGCGACTTTCCACGTTTACCTCTCCGCTGGCGCCATTCCTCGACCCGGGCAGCCTGGGCTTTGAGCACCCTGAGCGCTACGGCTACCACATCCTTTTCCGGAGGCTGCAAGAGCACCGCCAGGCGCTGGCATCACCACACTGGAAATATTCTCTCAATTATGAGACGGACTGGATGACCCGCCAGCAGATTGTGGACACATCCTACGAAGCCATCCTGCGCCTGAATCAACTCAGGGTTAAATATGGAATAATCCCAGAACGGCTGGCTGAAATAAGCCAGCAGCGCCTCAGAGCCGCCTGGGAGATGGCACGCCGCATAGATGACCTGCTGTCAAAGAACGATATTGCGGAAATAGACCACTTGAAGCCAGAGGTGGATAGAATAAACATGTTCCCCATAGCCGAGAAAATCCAGCTAGAAGTACCTCCGCCATTCATCAAGCTAAAACCGCTGCAAGCCCTGTGGTCCCTAGTTACAGGCAGATAAATGTTAAGGTCAGGTCACACTTTGTTGACAACTATATGTGAACCCAATAGAATGAAATCAGAGGGAATTCGTGACATAATTTACCTATAAGTTCTCATTCCGTACAGCGCGAAGGTGGGCAGGAAATGAAGAGGGGCAAAGCGAATACACGATGGGCAGATTTCAAAACGGTATTCGTGTGCCCTTTTTTGTTTGTGACAACAGATTATAAATTTGACCTGCATAGCTCCTACACAAGGAGTAGCTAGTGGCAGCAAAACCAGCCGGCAAGGGAAAATTTAAAGCTCCGCCAAAGGGTGCTCCCAAAAGCACAAGTCCTATCCCGCCTTACAGGTTCCACCTGATAATGGCACTGGTGGCAGTGGTCATTCTGCTCGGCGGATATGTGTTTTACTACTTCCAGGAGCAGCAAATGCGCCAGCGCATTGAGAGTGGACTCGCAATGCTGGCTCAGTTGAAGGCAGAGCAGATCACAGAGTGGCGCGCCGAAAGGCTGGTGGACGCCAATGTACTAGTGGGAAGCCCGTTTTTCGCTGAAGGGGTGGAGAAATATCTGGCTGCGCCAATGGATACTGAGGCTAAAGATAAGGTACTTGCCAGGTTAGCAATCATAGGTAAAGCCTATCCATACCAGGACATATTACTCACCGATGTAAATGGTAAGGTGCTTCTAAGCCTCAATGATAGCGTGCATCGCCTCAATGATATGACGTTGGCACAACTGGCAGTAGCCCTCAAGGAGCGTAAAGCCGTCATTACCGATTTCCATTATCCTCCAGACAGCGACTCTCCGCATCTGGACGTTGTGGCACCGCTCTTCCCCTGGGGACAAGATTCGCCTCAGGCAATAGGCGCCGTGGTCTTCTGCATCGACCCGGCTCAATATCTTTACCCGCTGTTGCAGTCCTCGCCCATGCCAACCGAGACCGCCGAGACCTTGCTGGTGGAACGCGATGGCGACCAGGTATTATTTTTGAACGAGCTACGCCACCAGAAAGACACCGCCCTCAAATTAAGAATCCCCTTGAGCCGACAGGAAGTACCCGCAGTCATGGCTGTCACAGGGAAGGAAGGTGTCGTTGAAGGCAAGGACTACCGCGGAGTAGAGGTGTTAGCCGCCCTGAGGCATATCCCCGATTCCCCCTGGTATATGGTATCCAAAATCGATACCAGCGAGGCGCTGGCGGCATGGCGTTCTCGGGCTGGCATGATTGTAGCCTTCTTCGCTGGATTGCTGGTTGCCGCGCTTGCCCTGATTGGGTTTCTCTGGCAGCGGAGGCAAAGGCTGGCATATCAGGCATTGTACCAGGCAGAGTTGGAGGCTCAGGCACTGCGCAGCCATTTCGAGTACCTGGTCAAATACGCCAATGACATCATCCTGCTGGTAGATGAAAAACAGCACATCGTCGAAGTTAATGACCGGGCTCTTGAAGCCTACGGCTACGCACGGCAGGAGATGCTGGGCATGCCGCTGGTTGCTCTGGTAGCTCCCGAAAACCTCAGTTCATATCAGGCACGGCTGCGTAAAATCCAGAAGGAAGGCACAATCGTAGCCGAAGCCACCCACCGACACAAAGACGGCTCCACATTCCCCGTGGAGGTAAGCGGGCGGAGCATCAAGATAGAGGATAAAACGTATCTCCAGGAAATCGTCCGCAATATCACCGAGCGCAAAGCCAGGGAACAGGAGTACCAAGCGATTATCAGCACCACTATAGATGGCTTTTGGCAGGCTGATATGCAGGGACGCTTCTTAGACGTGAACGAGGCTTATTGCCATATGATAGGCTACAGCCGTGATGAACTTCTGAATATGTCAATTACGGATATAGAAGCTATAGAAAAGCCAGAGGAAACAGCCGCACGCATACGAAAAATAAAAGAGGTTGGCTACGACCGCTTTGAAAGCCGTCATCGTCGTAAAGATGGCAGGGTTATTGACGTTGAAATTAGCGTCAACTATCTGCCAACTGACGGTGGGCTAATGATTGTATTCATTCGAGATATCACCGAGCGCAAGGGGGCGGAGGAGGCGCTGCGGGAAGAGCAAGGGAAACTTAAAGAGGCCCAGGACTTGGGCAAAATCGGAAACTGGGAATATGATGTCGATAGTCAAAGAATAACCTGGTCTAATGAGACATATGTTCTCTATGAGCGCGATCCGGCTCTTGGTCCGCCGACCGCAGAGGAGGAAGCAAAGTATTATTCGGCCGATCAAGCCAAAACATTGCGTGATTATGCAGCAAGGTCAATCGAAAATAGAGAGGAATTTAGATATGACCTGGAGGCGGTTTTGCCCAGCGGGAAAAGGACCTCTTTTGCAGGTTCAATGCGCCCCATTATAAACGAAAACGGTCGGGTTATTAAATTATTTGGGACCGTGCAGGACATCACCGAGCGCAAGCGGACGGAGGAGGCGCTGCGGCAATCGGAGGAAAAATACCGCACGGTTCTAAATGAAATATACGAGGTTTACTATGAATTAGACCTTGCTGGCAACTACACTTTCTTCAATGATGCCCTATGCCGTCAAACAGGGTATTCCCGAGAAGAGCTGCTGGAGATGAACTACCGAAGACACATACCCCGAGAGGATTGGAAGTCTGTCTACGAAAAATTTAACCAGGTTTATCGAACAGGCGAACCGCTGAGATGGGTTCCTTTAAGGGATATAACCAAGGACGGCAGGACTATATACACAGAGGATACTGTGCTGCCACTCCGCAATGAGAGAGGCAAGGTTATCGGGTTCCGTGGACTTAGCCGCGACGTCACCGAGCGCAAGAAAGCTGAAGAGGACAGGATACAGCTGGAGCTAAAGGCTCAAATTACCAGCCGTCTGGCTTCTGTGGGCGAGATGGCAGCCGGCGTTGCCCACGAGATAAACAACCCGCTCACCGGCGTCACCGGCTACGCCCAGTTGCTCGTGGACCGGGAGGACATACCGTCGGACATAAGGAGCGATTTGGCTGCTATCAATGACGGCGCTCAGCGGGTAGCCGGCATCGTACAGAGGCTGCTCGCCTTCTCTCGTCAGACCAAGCCGGAGCAAAAGCTGGTGGACATCAACGAGCTTATAGAGAGCACCCTCATCCTGAGAGCCTATCACCTCAGAGTGAACAACATCGAAGTCGTTACCCGCCTGGCTCCTGATTCACTGGAAACCGTGGTTGACCCGGGTCAGATTCAGCAGGTAATTCTAAATTTGATCGTCAACGCCGAGACTGAGATGAAGCTGGCCCATAGCAAGGGCAAGCTAACCATAACCACAGAGAAAAGTCGCAACACCATAAAGATATGCGTCAAAGATGATGGTCCGGGAATAAAGCCAGAGGTCATGGATAAGATATTCGACCCATTCTTCACCACCAGGGAGGTGGGACAGGGCACCGGCCTGGGCTTGAGCCTGTGCTATGGCATAGTCACCGAACATAAGGAAATATATACGCCGAAAGCCAGCCGGGCAAGGGCGCTACCTTTACCATCGAGCTGCCTGTAGCCACCGAAGTCGCACCGATAAAGCCGACTGAGCCGGTTGTTAAAAAGTCTAAGAAAAAGGTCAAGGCTCGGATACTGGTGGTGGATGATGAGCAAGTGATAAGAGACTTTGCCAATCGGGTGCTAACCGGTGAAGGGCACAAGGTTGAGACTGTAGATAACGCTACCGAGGCTATGAAGAAAATCGAAAGCCAAAAATATGACCTCATACTGATGGATATCAAGATGCCGGGCACAAGTGGCATGACTTTATACAAGCGTATTCAAAAGATAGATAAATCGCTAGCCCGACGCGTGGTCTTCATCACCGGCGATATTATGGGCACCGATACGGAAAAGTTCCTCTCCCAGACTAAAGTTGCCCATATCGAGAAGCCCTTTGATGCCGAGCGGTTAATCAAAGAGGTGCAGCGCACCTTGAGCGCAGGACGGTAGAAGGTCAAACACCGCGGCACAGAAATCTGTTTTGTCACTAGCGAAACAAAGAACCTATTGAAAACCAGCCCTCGCTTATCTATAATCAGCCTGTGCCAAAACAACGCCTGGACAATCTGCTGGTAACTAGAGAGCTGGCTGAAAACAAGAGCCAGGCTCAGGCTCTGATTATGGCTGGCAAGGTAATCGTGTCAGGCAGGGTAATAATCAAACCAGGCACACTGGTAAATGAAGATGCCGAGCTCAAGCTAGCTGAGAGATTGCCTTATGTCAGCCGCGGTGGTATCAAGCTGGCTCACGCCTTAGACGAGTTCAAGCTCGATGTCACCTCCCTGACAGCTATGGATGTCGGCGCTTCCACCGGCGGCTTCACTGACTGTTTGCTACAACGTGGTACCAAACGTGTCTATGCCATAGACGTTGGCTACGGACAGCTCGACTATAAGCTAAGGCAAGACCCGAGGGTAGTTGTCATGGAAAGGGTAAACGCCCACCACCCCTTCTCACTGCCGGAAAAGATCAACATAGCCACCATAGACCTGTCCTTCATATCCGTGACCAAGGTAATCCCAAACATAATAGGTCATCTTACACAACCCGGTTTCATCATAGTCCTGTTCAAGCCACAGTTCGAGGCAGAGAGAAAAGAGGTGGGTAAAGGCGGCATAATAAAGGACCCACAGATTCACGCCCGAGTCCTGGGACGCTTCATCGTCTGGGCAACCGAGCATGACTTAAGATTGCGCCGGCTAGTTGCCTCGCCCATACTGGGCGCCGAGGGAAACAGGGAATTTCTGATACTGCTAGCCCCGAAACAGATTAAATGACACGGCAAGAAATTATCTTTATCACCCTCACCTTAATCCTCTCCCATCAAGGGAGAGGAAAAATATTCTCTCTCCCCTGGCGGGAGAGAGCTAGAGTGAGGGGGAATTTAGACATGAAAAGAGAACTCACCCTAACGGTGGACAACCTCCGACTTCCCGGCGAGGTCTACTTACCAGAAACCACTGAAAGACCATGCCCGGCACTGTGCCTGTGCCACGGCATACCATCCGGACAGCCCAGCTCCAGCGATGACAGAGGTTACCCGGGACTGGCTGAAAGGTTCTGCTCTGCCGGTTTTATAACCATGATTTTCAATTTCCGCGGAGCCGGTGAAGCTGAGGGCAACCTGGACATGCTGGGCTGGACGCGAGATTTAAAAGCTGCCATTGACTATCTAGCCGGTTTAGACGAGGTCGATAGTTCACGCCTTCACCTACTCGGCTCCAGTGCTGGTGCTGCCATGAGCGTTTATGTCACCGCTCATGACCCCAGGGTGTCTTCACTGGTAACCTTCGCCTGCCCGGCTAACTTCGGCTTCCTGGCTGACAAAAAACGCCTTAAGGGTACCATCGACCATTTCCGCAGCATTGGAGTAATAAGAGATGCGGATTTTCCACCCTCAATGGATGAATGGCTTAATGGCTTCACCGCAGTCACACCGCTTCGTTGGATAGACAAAATCTCTCCACGTCCCCTCCTTTTGATTCACGGCGATAAAGACGACCTGGTACCCATAGAGCACGCCCACAAACTCTATAAAAAAGCCGGTAAACCTAAGGAACTGGTCATACTACCCGGCGCTGGGCACAGGCTGCGTCTGGAAGAAAAAGCTGTAACCACCGCCCTCGACCGGCTCAAGACAACCGCCAAATTGACCTCTACATAGGAAAAAGCTTACCAGTCGTGAACCAACTACTGTAGCCGCGACCCTTTAGGGTCGTGCCCACGAGGCTAAAGCCTCGTGGCTACATCATGGCAAAGCAGATATACCACTCCACAAATTGACCTCTACATAGGAAAAAGCTTATAATTAAGATACAAGCTTAGCTATGCATGAAAGCTGCGGTATATTCGGCATTTATGCTCCCGGAGTAGATGTTGCCCGAATTACCTTTTTTGGTCTTTATGCCCTCCAGCATCGAGGGCAGGAAAGCGCCGGTATCGCCACCGCCGATGGAAAGAAAATATACCTCCACACCGCCATGGGCTTGGTCTCCCAAGCTTTCACCGAGGACGAATTAGCCCAACTGCCGGGACACTTAGCCATCGGACACACCAGATATTCCACCACCGGCTCCAGCCGAGCCAGCAATGCCCAACCCATACTCATCGAATCTAACTCGACCACCTTAGCTTTAGCCCACAACGGCAACATAGTCAATGCCAAATTCCTCCGCGACGAGCTATGCCAGCTAGGATACACTTTCGCTACCACTACCGACTCTGAGATTATCGCCAATCTCATCATGTCCTCCACAGAAAGAAACCCGGTCGACAAGGTAAGGTATGCCATGCGCCGGCTGCAAGGAGCCTATTCTGTGGTCATCCTGACCAAAGACAAGCTAATCGGAGTTCGCGACCCCATGGGAGTACGACCGCTTTGTCTTGGCACTATTGATGGCGGCTGGGTAATCGCCTCAGAAAGCTGTGCCCTGGGGCACATCGGGGCTCATTTTATCAGAGAAATCGAGCCTGGCGAAATAGTAGTCGTAAATAAGCATGGCGTTAAGAGCTTTAGTGAAGAGAGCGCACAAAAAGCCCTATGTATCTTCGAATATATCTACTTCGCCCGCCCCGACAGTATTATACAGGGCAAACTGCTTTATCCAGTACGACAAGCCATGGGCAGAATACTGGCTAGAGAATATCCAGTCGATGCCGACCTGGTGATGGGTGTGCCCGATTCCGCCACCGCTGCCGGCATCGGTTATGCCACAGCCTCAGGCATACCCTACTGCGAGGGTCTAATCAAGAACCGCTATGTGGGACGCACTTTTATCGAGCCTGACCAGAGACTGCGGGACCTGGGCGTTAAGCTGAAGTTCAACCCCCTCTCCGAAACAATCGTGGGGAAAAGATTGATAGTTGTCGATGATAGCATAGTCCGCGGCACCACCACTCCCAAGGTGGTCGCCATGCTCAAGCGAGCCGGCGTCAGAGAAGTTCACCTGCGCATCTGTTCACCACCCATACGCCACCCCTGCTTCTTCGGTGTTGACATGGCAACCAGATGGGAGCTTATCGCCGCCCAAAAGACCATACCTGAAATCAGAGATGCCACAGGGGCTGATTCCCTCGGTTACATAAGCATCGATGGCTTAATCGAGTCGGTAGGCTTGCCCAAAGAAATCTTCTGTCTGGCTTGCTTCACCGGGGAATACCCTACACCGGTGCAGCTGGAGATGGACAAACTGGCACTAGAAGCCCTACCCTCAGGGAGCTTGAGTGAACTCGGCGGATCGTGATGCTTATGCTCAAGCCGGCGTTGATATCAAGGCTGCCGATAAAGCCAAGGAGCTGATTAAGCGACTTGCCCGGTCTGCTTCCAGACCCGAAGCCTTAACCGATATCGGCTTATTCGGCGGCATGTTCCAGCTTGCAGACTACACCAAGCCCGTACTGGTATCAAGCGTAGACGGCGTAGGCACCAAACTCAAAATCGCCTCGCTTTTAAATAAGCATGACACAGTCGGCATCGATTTAGTCAATCATTGCGTCAACGATATACTCACCTGCGGCGCCAGCCCGCTTTTCTTTCTCGACTATATAGCTATGGGCAAGCTACTGCCGGAAAAGGTGGAGAGTATCGTCAGCGGCATTGCTAAAGCCTGCAAAAACGTCGGCTGCGCCCTCATCGGCGGCGAGACCGCTGAAATGCCAGGAATATACCAAGGCGATGACTATGACCTAGTCGGCTTCATAGTCGGCGTGGTGGAAAAGGCAAACATACTCAACGGCAGCGCCATCTCCTCTGGCGACATTATCCTGGGCTTGCCTTCTAGCGGACTGCACACCAACGGTTATTCACTGGTACGCAAGGTCTTCAACATAGACCGAGACCCGTCTGTGCTAAAGGTCCCCTATCCTGAACTGAAAGGAACTCTGGGTGACGAGCTTCTCCAGCCACACCGCTGCTACTATTCAGAGCTGAAGCCGGTTTTGCCCGTGATTAAAGGTCTGGCTCACATCACCGGCGGGGGATTCGAGGGCAATATCCCCAGAATACTCCCTCAAGGCTTGGCTGCCCAAATCAGCAAGGATGCCTGGCAGGTTCCGCCCGTCTTCAAACTGATTCAAGAAAGTGGCAAAATCAAAGAAGCCGAGATGTATCAGGTCTTCAACATGGGTATAGGCATGGTCATTATTTGCTCCCCACAGGACATAGCTGAACTTACCGCCGCCTTGCCTGAAAGCAAAAAAATTGGTAAAGTTATCCAATCCACGGATAGCAAAAAAATAATAATTTCCTAAGGAGGCTATTTTGCGTGCTATTGTCAGCGTTTCCAACAAATCAGGACTGGTCGATTTTGTCCGCAAGCTTAAAGATTTAGATGTCGAAATCTACAGCACCGGCGGCACTAAAAAGGCTATCGAGGTCGAGGGCATAAAAGTCCACAGCATCTCGGAGCTAACCGGTTTTCCCGAGATTCTCGACGGTCGGGTGAAAACACTTCACCCCGTAGTCCACGGCGGCATCTTAGCCAGGCGTGACCTTCCCCAGCACATGGAAGAGCTGGCGAAAAACAAGATTCAAACTATTGATATGGTAGTGGTCAACCTATACCCCTTCGTCCAGACAGTAACCAAGGCTAATGTTTCCCTTGAGGAAGCCCTCGAGAATATCGACATCGGCGGACCGACGATGATTCGTGCCTCTGCCAAAAATTTCCCCTCCGTGTTAGTGGTTGTTGACCCCGAAGACTATGATATTGTCATTGAAAAGCTGCGAAAGGGCAAGGTGGACCACAAAGAGCGAAAAAGGCTGGCTCAAAAAGCCTTCCAGCATGTAGCAATGTATGACACCGCCATCGCCGAGTATCTCCGAGACGAAGAGACCTTCCCACAGGATATGACCATAGCCATGAAGAAGCTCTATGACCTGCGCTATGGAGAAAATCCTCATCAGAAAGCCGCTCTCTACACCGAGCAATCCATAAAGCAAAGACCTGTAGGCATGACCTCGGTCAAGCTGCTCCACGGTCCCGAGCTTTCCTTCAATAATTTCCTCGACCTTGAAGCTGCCTGGAGCACAGCTTGCGACTTCACCGACCCTACCATAGCCATCATCAAGCACAACAACGCCTGCGGGCTTTGCAGCAACAAAGACCTGATTGAAGCCTATAAGAGGGCACTTGCTGGCGACCCGGTATCCGCCTTCGGCGGCATCGTCGCCTGCAATCGACCCATAGATACTGCCCTGGCTACCGAAATCGATAAAACCCATTACGACTGCATCATAGCCCCGAGCTACAGCGATGAAGCTCTTGACATGTTCAAGCGCAAGAAGAGCCTGCGTCTGCTTTCCTTACCCGTACTGCCGCAGGGCAGAACCGGAAGAATCGACCTGCGCCCCATCAGCGGCGGTTTCCTGGTGCAGGAAGAGGACTTTTACACCGAGGAGGAATTTAAACCTAAGACCGTATCCAAGCGCCAGCCTACCAAGGCTGAAATGCGTGACCTCCTCTTCGCCTGGAGAGCAGTGAAACATATCAAGTCCAACGGTATCGTATTGGCTAAAGATTGTACGCTGCTAGGAATGGGCACGGGGCAGCCCAACAGGGTAGTCAGCGTCGAACTCTCCCTGAAGAGAGCCGGAGATGCCGCCAAGGGCAGTGTGCTAGCCTCCGACGCCATGATTCCATTTCCTGATACCGTCGAGGTGGCGGCAAAGGGCGGAGCAACCGCCGTAATTCAAACCGGCGGCTCGGTAAGAGATAAAGAGGTGATTGCCACAGCCGATAAATACAATATGGCTATGGTGCTCACCGGCATACGTCATTTTAAACACTAGAAAAACACAAATGTAGCCCCGACCCTCTAAGGCTCGGACTCCCGAGGCTAAAGCCTCGGGGCTACATGTTTAGGGACACTAAAATGTAGGGACAGGGCTAAAGCCCTGTCCACAAAGAAGAAAGTGAAATGTTCATAATCGATAAAGACAGCGTCAGCGCTACTAGGCAGAAAATAGCTGACCCTAAGAAAATAAAACAAGCTATTCGAGACGTGAAAAAGATGCTGGAGATTAAGGAGGTTCTCCTGTGGCGGTCTGAGGGAATGGCGCCTTGCTGCGGCTCCCTGTGCAATATATCGGCACATCTCACCCGTGAAGTCAGCATACTGGAAAATACACTGTCAGCACTGGAAAACGGTGATACGGCTCAAGCCGCCAACTTACTGGACGAGTATATAAATTTGTTGGAGGCGAGCTGTGAACCCAGCCAACCAAACTATTGTTGACCTCGATATCCTAGTCGAGGCTCTGCCCAAAAAAGCAAAGGGGCTTTTCCAGCGCATATTTTCGGTCTCCATCACCGAAGGCTGCCTCAAGCCACCTGAAGCCATGCTACCCTGGATTGAGCAGCAGTTCGGTTCGGTAGATAGAGTAACCGAGCAGAAAATCATCAAAGTCACCAACCTGGTCACATTCGAAGGCTCTATATTCAACTCCTTGCGAGCCTTGCGTCCGCGCCAGTTCGAAGACAGGCTCGGAGTCGAAGCTAAAATTTTGGATAGAGCCAAGGACGACCCGCTAAGCAAACCGCTAGAAGACACTCCGGAAGACCTTTTTGGCAGGATAAAAGGCAAGCACTGCATCACCGCCAGCAACATCGCCAAATACGATGGACTACACTGCATGATAATCTTCAAAGACTTTAATCCGCTTAAGTTCTCTAGAGAGGAAGTTATCGACTATCTGGATACCGGCTGGAAATGGGCGCAGAAAGCCCACCAGTTCGACCCCTCAGCCAAGTACTACTTCTTCCTGTGGAACGCACTGAAGAAAGCCGGTGCCAGCCTGGCGCATGGACACGCTCAGGTGGTATTGAGCCGAGACCACCATTATGCCAAAATCGAAGCCCTGCGCCTTGCTGCGCTTCGCTATAAAGCTGAGCATAGCTCCGATTATTTCGACGACCTGTACCAGGTTCACCTCGACCTTGGCTTGGCTATGGAGAAAAACGGAATCAGAATCATGTCTTACTTAACCCCAATCAAAGAAAAGGAAATGATGCTACTTTCGCCGACCTTGAACGACTCCTTCAAGAACAGAGTCTATGAGGTCTTAGCCTGCTTTCGTGATTGCATGCATGTGACTTCCTTTAACGTGGGCATAGCCACCCCACCCCTCAACTCCGTGCCCAAAGAATGGAAAGGCTTTCCCATCATCGCCCGCATAGTTGACCGTGGCTATCCCTGGGACGGTTCCTCCGATTTTGGCACCATGGAGCTTTATGCCGCCAGTATCATCTCCAGCGACCCTTTTCAAGTAATACGAGAACTTAAGGAGGCTTTAAAATAAAGAGGAGGAAAACTTATGGCTAGAGCGGTGATAGTTTCTGACATGTTGCGTGGCTTTATGGAGGAAGGCTATGCGCTCTACTGTGGAGCTAAGGCTCGACGCATTATCCCCAACGTCCAGAAACTTCTGGAAGCAGAACTAGCCAAAGGTTCGAAGATATTCTATCTCTGCGACAACCATGACAAAAATGACCCCGAGTTCGCCATGTTCCCCCCTCACGCCGTCGAAGGTACCAAAGAAGCTGAAGTCATCCCGGAGCTTTCAAAATACCCCGGCAAGATAATACCCAAGAAAACCTACAGCCTGTTCTACGGCACTACTCTGGAGAAAGAACTGAAAGAACTCAAACCGGAAACGGTGGTGGTATGCGGTGTCTGCACCCACATCTGCATATTACATGGCGTGTCAGAGACCAGAGTCCGCCATTATCCAGTCGAGGTGCCGGTAGATTGCGTCGGTGACTTCGATGAGAAAGCTCATATCTGGGCTATCGATTACATAGAAAAGGTGCTTGGCGCCAAGCTGACCAGAGTAACAGCTGTCGAGCTGCCGAAACCACGTTTCGATATTCCAGATTTCGTCCTGTCAGGAGATACATCTGATATCTACTTCATCCGCACCGTGGAAATACTCAAAAAAGAGGGCATCAATCCCATAGCCACCATGGAGGTCTTCCCCAGCCGCGCTGGCATACTCTGCGGCATCGAGGAGGTCAAAGCACTGCTGGAAAAAGTCCTCCCCGAAGACAACCGCGAGGTCTGGGCACTATCCGAAGGCGAGCCTTTCCAGAGAAAAGAAGTGGTTTTGCGCATAACTGCACCCTACCAGAGCTACGGCGTCTATGAGACGGTATATCTGGGCATGTTGTCACATTGCAGCGGCTGGGCAACCGCCGCCAGGGAATGCGTTGAAGCCGCCCAGGGTATACCGATTATCAGCTTCGGCGCCCGCCACGTGCACCCCCTAGTAGCCGGTGTAATGGACTACGCCGCTATGGTCGGCGGCTGTGTCGGCTGCTCCAGCGTCTCAGGAGCCAATCTGGCTGGCATTCAACCCGCCGGCACCATGCCCCACGCTCTGATTATCATCATGGGTGATACCGCCACAGCCTCAAAGGCTTTCCATAAACACATGCCGCCTGAAGTGTCCCGCATCGCCCTGGTGGACACCTTCAAGGATGAGCCTGAAGAAAGCATTATCGTGGCTCAGGCGCTCAAGGGAAAACTGCAAGGCGTACGCCTCGATACCCCCGGCGAGCGTGGTAGAGTAACCGCCGACCTGGTCAAAGAGACCAGAGCCAGATTGGACCTAGCCAGCTTCAAAGAGGTCAAAATATTCGTCAGCGGTGGTCTCGACCCAGAACGCATAAGATACTTTATCGATGAAGGCGCTCCGGTCGATTCTTTCGGCGTCGGCAGCTACATCAGCGGCGCCAAGCCAATCGATTGCACCGCCGACCTCCACGCTATCGAGGGTAAACCCATCGCCAAAAGGGGCAGAATACCCGGCATCACCCACAACCCCAGACTGAAACGGATACTGTGATTAAAAATCCTAAATACTAAAACCTAAATCCCAAACAATATCAAATTACCCAAATTACAAACTGTCTTTGTTTAGCCATGGAGCTTCGTAGAACGCCCCACGTATGACGATAAATTAAACGACACATACTACTCCCTCATGCTATAATACAGGACACGTATAGCTGTCAGATATAATAAAAATTCTCGCCCAAAAGCTTAATTGACCGACTCAAAAAGACCCGATTAAAGAGCCACCCTGAATTTCAAGGAGGAAAACGGCATGGTTACACAAGAAAAGAAGAGAGCAATACGCCGCCTAAAATCGATGTATCCGCTTCGCGCCAAGGTAAATGAGTCATACCTTAAGGGCACTGAAGCCTTGAAATCAGGCAAACCTGTGGTCTGGGGTATGCTGAATTATTACTATGGTGACTCGGTACTCAAAGCGATGGACGTAGAAGTGGTCTACCCGGAGAACTACGGCGCTGCCCTGGCAGCCTTTGGAGTCGCTCAGAAATACCTGGACATAGCTGATGCCGATGGCTACCCTACACACCTGTGTGGTTATAGCCGGGCTAATATAGGCTACGCATCCAGGATGATGAAGGAGCTGGGTGGTGAAATACCACCCGATGCCCCACTGGGCGGCATGCCCAAACCGGTATTCCTCATGTCCTCAACCGCCGTCTGTGATGCCAGATACAAGTGGTTCCAAGCGCTGGGACAGTACATGGATGTCCCAGTATGGACATTCGAAGCTCCTGTCCCCGGTCTGAAGGAATTCTTCATGGAAGGCGCTTATGAGCGAATGGTTGACATGGGAGTAACGCATCTCAGGGATTTCATTGCCTTCGTGGAACGTATCGTGGGCAAGAAAATGGACCGGGACAAATTCAGCGAAACAGTCGACTTGATTGTGGAAATAAACCGCATGTTACATGAAACAAACGAATTACGTAAAGCCAAGCCCTGCCCCATGCACAGCAGAGATTTCTGGAGCGCTATGACCCCGGCATTAATGCTTATGGGTGATATAAAGGACTCCTTGAAATGTTACTATGACCTGTATAACGAAGTGAAAGAGCTGACGGATAATCATATAGGCGCTATCGAGAATGAGAAGTATCGGATGGTATTCGCCGAGCTACCGCCCTGGCATAGCCTGGCACTATTCGATAGATTGGCTGAGAGGGGTTGGAACTTCGTCATCGAGAGCGTCGGCTATCATCCGCCTATTCCTCTAGACCTGAGCGGCATCAAAGACCCCGTAGAGAAAATCACCAGGTTCAACCTCCAGAAATTTCTCGGCTTATATACGGACGCCAAGAAGCACAATGTTACCGAGGGCGCTCTGGCTTATCCCTATTTGAAATTTGCTCGTGAATGGAAATGCGACGGGGCGCTTCTGCATCCACTCATCAGTTGCCGCAGCGCCTCCACTCATCTACCCTACGTGGCAAACATGCTGCTGGAGATAGTGAAAGTGCCTTCGCTGACAATCGAGGGAGACATCGTAGACCTCAGGCTATTCGACATGGAGGATGCCCTAGCCAGGGCAGAGCCATTCGAGGAAACCATGGAGCACTACAGGCGAGTCAGGAAACAAGAGGGCTTCGACTGGTGAGACTACAAACAATTTGAATTTAGTGAGGTTTCAGAATGTCAGACAAAAGCCAGGGGCTGAGCAAAGCCCGGGAAATTTACCTGAACCGGCAGCAGCGAGCTAAAGAACTTAAAGCTGCGGGCAAGAAGATAATAGGCTATCCCTGTGCCTATGTCCCGCTTGAGATGCTCACTGCTCTTGACCTGGTACCATACCGGATATACGGCAGCATCAAAGAGCCAATCACCGAGGCAGATAGAGCCTTGCCCACCTCATTCTGCCCCTTTATACGCAGCTGTATCGATCGCTCATTAAAAGGTAAAGACGACTTTGTGGACGGCTTGGTCACAGCGCATTCATGTGACCCGCAACATAGAACTGCCCACGTCTGGGAATCTTGCGTTAAATATTCCTATACCCATTTCATAGATATGCCTGGCACCGTTCGCGCCGACTCGCTGGAATACTTCAAGGGGCAACTGGGCGACTTCAAGAAAACGCTGGAGGCTTTCACGGGCAAAAAACTGTCGCCGGATGCGCTAAAGGCAGCCATCAAATCACATAACCAGCAGCGAGCCCTGGTAAAAGAGCTATACCAGCTAACCAAACCGATTCCGCCACTCGTCTTGGGAACCGAAATCCTCCAGGTGATAAAGGCATTGATGAGCCTGCCCGTAACCGAAGGGAACGAGCTATTGACCCAGGTCATAAGCGAGGTAAAAAGTCGCCAGAATGTGCCGCCTAAAAAACCGGCACGCCTCTTAATCTGGAGCAGCACTTTAGACGATACTGACATTATGCAGATATTTGAATCCGGGGCAAATGTGGTCATGGATGATAGCTGCGGTGGCTTTCGACCCTTCAGGGCTGAGGTAAAGCTCACTGATGACCCCGTAGATGGACTGGCTGATTATTATCTAAATGAGATAACTTGTGCCCGCACCTTCAGGCAGGCTAAGCTAGGCGAGACCACAAAGGACTACGCCCACGACCTGCAAAGCCGCTTCGGCTATTTTAAAGGCATCATAAAAGATTGGAAAATCAACGGGGCTGTACTGTTTCTGGTCAGATACTGCGACCCCTTTGCCTTTGAAATGCCGGCGCTCAAGGATTACCTGGAAAGAATCGGCGTTCCCAGCACCTACATAGAATATGATTATACACAAGGAGCTTTAGCCCAATTAAGAACCAGGGTTGAAGCTTTCCTTGAGACCATTAGCTAAAGAAATCAAGAGGTCCGCTTGTATTTCGCCGGTGTCGATATAGGTTCCACGATGACTAAAGTCGTCCTCATGGACACGACTGATAGAGTCTTGTCTGCCATCAAAGGTCCTACAGGACCAGAACACCGCCAGCTCGCCAACGAAGTCATGATAATGGCGCTGGAACAAGCCAGCGTGCCAATTGAACAGGTTGCCTACATCGTGGCTACGGGCTACGGACGACTGAACGTTCCCTTCGCTGACCGCCAGATAACAGAGCTCTCCTGCCATGCCAGAGGCATATCCAGCATATTCCCAAAAGTCAGAACTGCCATCGACATAGGCGGTCAGGATGCCAAGTGCATGAAGATTCGCGATGGTAAACTGGTAGATTTCGTTATGAACGATAAATGCGCCGCTGGAACGGGCAGATTTCTGGAAGTCATCGCCACCACGCTGGGCATCAAGCTTGAAGACCTGGGAGACCTATCTCTCAAATCTACCAAAAAGGCATCAATCAGCAATGTTTGCACCATATTCGCCCAGCAAGAGATAGTGACTCGGCTATCTGAAGGAGAGAAGGCAGAGGACATCATAGCCGGCATCCATGACGCCCTAGCCAGCCGTGTGGCAGCACTGGCACGGAGACTGAAGGTAGAAGCTGATGTAGTGCTTACCGGTGGTGTAGCCAAAAACAGCGGCATGGTTAAGGCAATGAAAGATAATCTGGGCTGTGAAATCATTGTGCCTCCAGACCCGCTCATCACCGGCGCTATGGGTGCCGCCATACTGGCAAAGGAAAATTATATGAAAGCAACGGCAGAAGGCAAGCCAGTAGCAATAAAGCCGCGCCGCCTGGAAAAAGCCACATTTTTCCAAAATAAAATATAAAAGTGACTAAAATATTTTTGCATTTTTATCCGGAGGCTGTTTACAAACGGTTGAATGTGATTCTGAGCTTTCCCTCTACTGTCATTCTGAGCGAAGCGAAGAATCTCAGAGATTCTTCGTCGTCACAACTTGTGGGGACTCCTCAGAATGACATCGATAAATGACGTTTTATCTGCCATTTTGATATTGTTTGTAATTTGAAAATTGAGATCTATCAATGTCAATGACTTGGTTTATGGGCATAGACATCGGCTCCTTGTACAGCAAGGGGGTCATCACTAAGGACAGCGAACTCCTCGCCCATCATATCGTCCTCTCCGGAATCAATTACCGCGCCACCGCTGAGAATATAAGGCAGGAGCTTCTGAGACAGCTCAATCTAAATCAGGAAGATATAAGTGATACTGTAGCCACCGGCGCCGGCGCCGCCAACGTCTATTTCGCCAGCCAGAAAGCAAGCGACATAGTCTGCACCGCCAGAGGTATAAACAGCATCTTCCCTGGCGCTCGGACGATAATTGATGTGGCAGCGCAATCAACCAAGGTGATGCGCATAGATGCTCAAGGGCTGGTGACAAACTTCGCTGTCAGTGAGAAATGCGCTGCTGGCAGCGGTCGCTTTGTAGAAGTCATCGCCAACGTCCTGCGAATAGACTTAAAGGATTTCGGCGCACTTTCCCTCAGGTCCAAAAACCCCGTCTCTTTCAGTACCGGCTGCGCCGTTTTCGGCGAATCGGAGGCAATCACCAGGGTAGCTGAAGGCATACCTAAACAGGACATAGCCGCCGGCGTCAACCAGTCTTTAGCCAGCAAGATTTCCTCACTGGTCAAGAAAATCAAGCTTGAGGAGCCATGTGTTATCTGTGGCGGTGGTGCCCTAAATATCGGCTTGGTCAAGACCATAGAACAAGAACTTAATATCCAACTCTTAGTGCCCACCAACCCTCAAATCATAACCGCGCTCGGCGCCGCCGTAACCGCCAGAACCTCAAACTCAAACTTATAGCTTGTAGCCCCATCATTTGCGGTCGAGTTCAGCTGGTAATGTCCCTGATGTCATTGCGAGTCCCGATGCAATCGGGACTCCTCGCGATGACAGAAATCTATAAGAGCTCAGCAAGGCTAAAGCCTCGCTGCTACATTGGTGAATAAATGAAGTAGCCTCGACCCTTTAGGGTCGAGTTCAGCCGTCATGTCATCTGCAGAATATGCTAGAATAGTCGTAATTTAACTAGAGGAGCGATGATGAGATTATTTACGCTAATTGTGGTTGCCAATCTGATATCAAGCTTACTGATGATGGGCTCCACTGTTGCGCCATGCCATGCCATCATCTCGGACCCGCCCCTAGAAGAAGCCACTCCTATAATTACAAATGCCATCTTATCCGGTGACGAAATCATCCCGAGTAAAGTCTCTTTCCAAACATCATATCTTTCCCTATCGCTCACAACCAATAAGTCCGTATATCTGACCGGTGAGACTGTAAACATTACCGTCAGCACAAACGCCATCAACACGCACATTCGCTTGCTGGCTCAGCTTCCAAGTGGCTCCCAAGAAACAATCGACAATATCACCACAAACGCAACACATACGCTATCCTGGGCAGCACCATCCACACCAGGACAGATAAGGTTAACTTGCGAAGGTGAAGCCATGGTGGAAGTATGGGAAACCTGCGCCAGATATGTATGTGTCGACCAAGATTGTCGGTGGGATTCTTATCCCTGTACCCGGTCGATGTCAGTCACGGGCAATGCCTTCTCCGACATTCGCGTTTTCAGCCGGGCTACATCGATATCTGGTTATATTACAGATACAAATCAACGACCGGTACCCGGAGCCACCACCTATCTTTCCAGCACGATGCAGAGCACAACATCAAATAGCGACGGGTATTATGAATTCAACCCCTATCAGCTTGGCAACAACTACGCTCTGGTCAACCAGATACCTACGGTTACAGAAACCGTATCTGTTGAGGCAATCGCCTGTGAACCACAGCCGGGTAAAAGTGTGCAGGTTCAAGCCGAGCGCGGTGCTCCAGACGTCAACTTCACCTTGAAACGTTCTTTCTATCCAGCGGACATCGATTTGTCTGAATTCACCTTTGCCGCTTTTCCTGGCTGGCAAGAAGCTAATGAATACTCCACGTGGCAGAACATCCTAGGGATTACCATTGATGGCACGGTGGAGCCGAGAAAGTTGTCTTATGGGACAAAGGATATATCGCCCCCCTTATTCAATGTCGGCAATAAGAAGCTGTACCTTATCACCAAGCCGGAGCTGGGTCGCTATTTTCTGGAGCTGCAGGGCACTCAGAACACAGGCTATACAGTTGCCGCTGCCACAACGCTGAACAACATATACCTCGAGCCAGTAACTGTAAGCGGAAATATCCGAGACAAAAATGACCAGCGGCTCAGACTCATGCTCATGGCTGACGGAATGGAGCTGAAGGTTATTAAGTCGCCTTCTCTGCTCCTCATCATTATCCCCATCATTGTCGGGCTTCTAGGGGGCATCGTAGCTGCCTACTTTTTTACCGGCGGAAAATTCCACGGCACAAGAAAAGAAACTACCGTCCGTAAAACACCGAAGACAAAGAAGACAGCCATAGGCAAGGCTGGCAGAAAGTCAACAGTTAAAAAGACCAAAAAGCAGAGGAAGGACTGAATAAGGACAAAGGTAAAAGCGGAGAAAAAGGTGGAGCCGAAGGCTGATGAGCAGAATTGGCAACAAGGCGAACTTGAAAATCTGGGGTAGCCCCGAAGACAGCAATGTTGTTATCTACATAGACAAGCAAGCCTATGACGCTATTCACCGTCACGGTGCAGCCAACCCGCAGCGAGAGGTAGTTGGTATTCTTCTGGGCAATTTCTCCGAAGATAGCACAGGTAAATATCGAGTTGACATCGTCGGCATTGTTGAATCGGACTACGCTACCGGAGACCAAACTCAGGCACAGTTCACTCATCAGGTCTGGCTACAACTCGTAGAATCGGCACAGAGAAAATATCCCGACCAGAAAGTCGTCGGCTGGTATCATACTCACCCCGGATTTGGGGCTTTCATGTCCGATGATGACGTGAATGCCCACCACGTTGCTTTCTCTCACCCCTGGCATGTGGCTGCCGTATGTGACCCTACGAAAAATGAGCTCTGCTTTTTCGGCTGGGACGGCTCAGAAATAAAGGCAATCAAAGGCTTCTATACCTACAAAGTCCCGGATAAGGAGCTAAAACTGCTACCGCCTCCAAGGAGGAAGACACTATTAAAAGCTAAAATGCCTGCCTTCCTTATACCTGTTTTGGTATTTTTTGTGGCATTGTTCGTCATCATAGGACTCGCCTTCACCGTCTGGCTGCCAGGAGAGCAGAAGTCAAGCCAACCACCGTTTGAAAATTTTCCAGCGGCTGTTGTCTCGTTCCGCAATGACGATAAAGCGGAGGTATATAACTACTATTTTACTCAAAATGACAGTGAGGTCTGGCGTTATACACTTAACAAAGAGGACCCTTGGGATAAGGAAATGCCCTTGCCCATCACCTTAAAAGAGATTATGGAACAGCCAGCAGTTAATACGCAGGGGAACGGTGTCGATACCATCGGCACATTGGCATTGCAAGCTGAAGATGAAAAGGGAGGACTTTGGTTATTAAGCACAGACATCCTCACCAACGGCAAGCTTGCAGGATGGCAGAAAACAGAAATAAGTACAACAACGCCAGCAACCGGCGTCTCGCTTTCCACCTCTGAGAAGTATTTGTTCTTCGGCACAGCCATAGATACAATAGCCTTACAATTAACCTTCACTGGAAGTGGAAACCTATCCTGGCTTATTTCATCTAAACCCGACTGGGTAAAGGTGGATAAAGAATCTGGGGACGGTAATTCTATCATCGATGTTACGGCGCAGCGTAGCGAACTCAGCCCGGGAGACCACTCAGGCAAAATGCTCTTCAGTTATGACGGCAACAAAAAGACTGAGGAGGTACTCGCCTTCGTTACAATCTTCTCATCGACCGAACCGGTGTCAGCAGGAGCAAGCTTCAAGATTATTTCCGTAACAGATGAAAGCAATGACGGGAAAATTTCACGGGGTGGCGAGGAAATCTTAGTTGTTGTTCAGAATACAGGACGGAGTTCTGGTGAAGCTGAAGTTTCAATCAACTCCAGCGAAATATTTACCATACTGGAGTCACCCGAAACCGAAGAATTAAAGCCTGGCGAAGAATTTACTTTTGCATTCCGACTTAAACCTAATACTATGAGAAGCGGAATCAGCGAAAGCTTGGTTTTTAAGGTTAAGAACTTAACCTCAACTGCCAATGAATATGATGAAGAATCAGAACGCTTCTTTGCACCATAGCCACAGTCCAAACGTCAGTCAGAGCCGCTATGATACTCTCAGGCTGATTTCCTGGTGGCAACAGGAAAAAGTGGCTAACGCCAAGGTGATGGTAGTTGGTGCCGGCGCTCTGGGAAATGAGATTTTAAAAAATCTGGCACTCGTCGGCATCGGCTATATACTTATAATCGACTTTGACGTCGTTGAAGCCGCCAATCTTACCCGCTCCGTCCTGTTCCGTGCTGAAGACATCGGTAAGCTAAAAGCTGAAGTAGCTGCTCAACGACTGAAGGAGCTGAACCCTGATGTCAAGGTTGCCCACATTTGCGGTGATATCACCAGCGATGTTGGTCTTGGCGTTTTCCGCAGCATGGATGTCGTTCTGGTTGGAGTAGATAATTTCGGCGCCAGGATTTTTGCCAATCGTGCCTGCTTCAAGGTGGGCACACCATGGATTAACGGCGGCATTCAGGAATTGGTGGGGGAATTCCACGTCTATATACCAGGTAAAGGCGCCTGCTACGAGTGCAATCTGCCCACAGAAGCTTACAAGGAAATAAAACGCCGCATCTCCTGTTTGCTGCCAATCGAGGAGGTGAAACAGGGAAGAGTCCCAACAACACCCACCATCGCCTCCATTATCGGCGGACTACAGGTCCAGGAAGCTCTTAAACTTATCCACGGGCGTAAGATTGCTGGCGGCAGCGGTCTCATTTTCAACGGCATAACCAACGAATTTTTGCCAGCTAACTTCCCTCTGAACACAAGATGCCTAAACCATAACCTCATCAAATCCGTTATCTCTACTGGAAGTGGTGCTGACGACAGCACCTTCGGGAAGCTATTGCAAATGGCTGAAAAGAAGCTTGGTTCTGGCACAGCGCTCCATCTGGATTTTGACCTGGTCTTCAAAGCTACCTGCACCTGCAGTTACACCGAGCAGATGTTAAAGCGACTCGAAAAACTCAGCACAGACGAGCTAAGTTGTCCGAAGTGCAAAAAGCTCATGCAGCCACATATAACATCCACTATCAGCAAGGCTACACCATGGTTGCTGGAAAAGACCCTGTCCCAGGGACAAGTGCCCTCATTTCACATTATCACAGCAAGGAATAAGACATCGGCAGTCCACTTTGAACTTGACGCCGACAAAGATAAAGTATTAAATTTCAAATGAAAGGAGGTCAACTATGGAGGAGATAGAGGTAAAATTAGTTCGCCTGTGCCCAAATTGTGGTCCCGTTACTGAGTACGATGCCGACTTAAAATGCAAAGCCTGCGGAAAGTACACAAAAGAGGAGGTTATTGCGGGCGAATTAGCTGTAAGCCCTGCGGCAGCGATTGCAGAGCGGGAGGGACGCTATGAGCAAAAGAGGATGTGCCGTGAGTACGGAAAAGAAATAGATGCCAATGCCAGATTATGTCAATACTGTGATATAAAAATACCCGATAGCCGCGTTTCAGCAAACACGATTATGGCTATGGCTGTCATCCCCGGCATCTTCGGACTACATGGTCTGGGGCATATAATTCTGGGCAGAATCGCCATGGGTTTTCTTATTCTCTTTGCCGGGCTGGCTCTCATCGGCGGTTTGATAGCCTGCGCTGTTACGTACTATTACTACCTGGATTCAACCTATATTGCTCTAATTGCCATACTAGCCGTTGCTTACATCTTCCTGTTTGTCTGGCAAGTAATGGATACCAATAACAGCGTTAGCAAATACAACCGAGCTTATGAGAGCCACAAGATAGCATAAGGCGGAGTGCTGAAACCATGACGGCAGTATTTGTCCTGGCTCTATGCATAGCTGGCTTTGTTGTTGGTTTCGTAATCCTATACACAATCAAGGCTAAGTCTGCAAGCCGAGAGATAGCTAAGAACATGGAGGAGACATCTTGCCTCTGGTGCGGCAAACAAGAATACAGCGCTACAAACCCTCCTTTCATCTGCCCCAAGTGTGGCACAATGCATCACCGGTCATGCTGGGAGGAATATGGAGGCTGCACCACATGGGAGTGCCCTCTGGCACCAATCGGGGAAGGGGCAAAAGAAGCGGTTTAATAATCTTGAGCAACATAATGAAGGAGGTGGCTTAAATGAGAGTATATATCTGGGATTTCACCCATGACCGCTATTATCCGGCATTAGTCTCGGAAAATGCCACAGTTGGTAGGCTGCTTTCACAAATCACACCGCAAATAGTTAGGGAGCGGGGACCCGGCAGACAAACAGTTGCTTATCTACAGAAAACCGGTGAACAATTATACCGAAATCCACAGGGACGATATGTAAGAAAAGCCGGAGTCTCACGATACCTGACACTTCATCCGTGGCAGACGCTGGCATCGGCTGGCATCATCGAAAACGAGATACTGGTACTATGCTATTTTATACAACCAGGTGCAGTAGTCGCCGATTTACAAGAGCGGCTACACCAAGAATATGAATGGCTAAAGGAGCTAGCCGATAAATCTGGGCTTATTGAGGTCGAACCTGCAGAGGGTGACCCGCCCACAAAATACCGCGTCACTCTTAAGTGCAAAGGTATGATGCTCCACCCGACTACGGGAAAGCCAACACTAACAGCAAATCACGTCATGGAAATTTACCTTCCTGCCGGTATACCGGGCTATCCCAATGAAGCGCCTTATGTCCTCTGTCTCACCTCACATTTTCACCCCAATATCAGTCCGGAAAACAACATGGTCTGCATAGGCATAGAACGAGACTGGGATAGCTCTCTGGATATCGCTTGGCTGGTTACACACCTGGCAGACATGATTACCTACCGCGCCTATGGCTTCGAGAAGCCTTACAATCAGAGAGCAGTAAAATGGACCCAAGTCAATAAGGCAAAATTGCCGCTGGACAAACGTCCTCTGTTTAAAGAGGAGACAGCCGTAGCCACGCCGTCTAAAGAAGCCGATGAGAAGGTCTCGTTCGAGAAACCATTCGATGTAAAAAGGGTGACTGCAAAGCCAACGCAGTCGACAAAGGCAAAGCAAGCCAGAAAAAAGACCACAGCAAAAGTCAAGCAGCAAAAGACAAAGCAGATAGCAAAGGCTAAATCTCCCAAACGAGGCACTGCACGCAGTAAGCGAAAATAAAACACCGTAAGGTATTTATCGGAGAATATTAGAGACAAGAACAAGAAAGGAGGAAAGGAGAAACAAAAATGGACAGGGAAATAGCCATAGAAAGGAGAGGTCAATGAAGATAAACAGACGAATGCTATATATCTTGCTTCCAATATCTGTTCTGGTTTTAGTCGGGGCGTTCTTTGCCGGCTCTGCCTGCGTCCCACCGGGGACGATGCCACCGGTGTGCCAGCAATGGTACGAAAAGGGGAAACAAGAGGGTTACGACAACGGTTACAACGAGGGTTTCAACAGGGGCAAAGATGCTGGCTACAGCGACGGCTATACTAAAGGTCTACAAGAGGGCAAGACACTATGTCCAGAATGTCCGACATGCCCGGAATGTCCTCAATATCAATATCAATACCCCTATTACTACCAGTATTATTACCCATATTATTACCCATACTCTTACGGATACGGGGACTACTGGTCCGGATATAACAATTGCAAGACCCAGTTCTGCACCCAGTGCCCAACTTGTCCGCTCTGCCCGTAACAAATATTAGACCTAAAAATCTAAACAAGGTGCCTTGCATACGAACAGATGTGGGGCGGACCTTGAGGTCTGCCCCACTATTTTTGTTATGGACACACCTGAAACCAAAGGCTAGAAATGCAAAAATATCGCTCTTTAGAGTCAGGATGGTTAAAACATATCCTTTTCAACTTGGCATTTTGTTGAAAAAAGGAATAGAATCAGCATGTCTTTTGATTCAGGGTTGCCACATAGCCCTTTCTTAAAACCAAGCCCGAAAGGAGGAGAGAGAAATGCTAGAAGTATTTTTGACTGAAGAGCAGAAGAAATTTAAACGCGAGGTGCAGGATTTCGTCAAGAGCGTTCCACGGCAGCTCATACTCGATATGGATGCCGATAAAGTCGAGTTCCCCTACGAATTCGTCAGGGAGGCAGGAAAAAGAAATCTTCTTGGCATAAGATTCCCCAAAAAGTACGGTGGCAGAGACCTCAAATGGGTGGACGAAATACTCCAAATAGGAGAGATTAATAAGCTGGGCATACCATTCGCCTGCCTGTGTTCAGTCACATCTATCGTTGGTGAAGGCATAAATGTGTTCGGCACCGAGGCTCAGAAGCAGAAATACTTGAAGCCACTTATAGCCGGCACGCAATGGGCTGGCGAGGCGCTCACCGAGCCCAGAGGTGGCTCCGACTTCTTCGGTGCCACCACCATGGCTCGAAAGAGAGGCAACAGCTATTACCTCACCGGGCAGAAACGCTTTGTTGTCGGCTCCGAAGGCGCCGATTTCTTCTTGGTATTCGCCGTCACCAACCCCGGAGCCGGTCGCGATTCAATAAGCGCCTTCATCGTGGAGAGAGACATGGGTGTGGAAGTTAAACATGTCTACGGCTTGATGGGCAGTCGAGGCGCAGGCACAGGAAGGTTAGTTTTCCGCGATGTGCCGGTTCCAGAAGAAAATCTGGTGGGTAAGGAGAACGAGGGGGCGAAGGTGTTCTACAAGCTGATGGTGCCAGAAAGGCTTCTTTCCGGCGGCGTGGGCGGTTCACGGGCTATTCTGGAAATAGCCGCCAGATATGCCAACAAGAGGAAGGCTTTCGGTCAGACTATAAGGAATTTCGAGGGAGTTAGCTTCAAAATCGCTGATTGTGTGACCAAGCTCGATGCTGTCAGTGCCTTAGCCTATGCTGTAGCCAAAACGATAGATGACGACATAGGTACCGCCGGTTATCAAAGAAGACTGGTGTCCGAGGTCAAGAAATTCGCCACCCAAACACATTGGGAGGTAGTAAACGATGCCATGCAGATTCTGGGCGGAATCGGATACACCAACGTCTACCCCGTAGAGCGAGCCCTGAGGGAAGCCAGGTTAGCCATGATATGGACCGGCAGCAGCGAAATCATGAATCTAATCATACAACACGAATACTACAAGGAAATGATGGCTAAAGGAGTTGAAGGCAGGGACATTGAAGCCGATGTTGCCCTTACAGAAGAACAGCTGGCTGAAGAGAGGATTTACGAGTCAGAAGCCGTGTCTACCACACCATGAAGCCCGGCAAAATCTCAAATACCAAGCTCTATAAACTCAGCCAACAAATGTAGGGACAGCCCTGAAGGTCTGTCCCTACATTTTTAAACTGCCCAAAAATGTCATTGCGAGTCCCGATGCAACCGGGACGTGGCAATCTCCGCCTTGAGTTGGCATTCTTGACAAGATAACCCTTATGCAGTACTATATGCGAAGATGCGCATATAGTGACAAGGTCTTACAGATGCGAGCGCTAGTCAAAGCTTTTAAGGCACTTTCCGATGAGACCAGGCTGAGGATTCTAAACCTGCTGCTGGAGCGAGAGTGCTGCGTCTGCGAGGTTATGCAGGCACTGGACATCTCCCAACCCCGTGCCTCGCGAAACCTTAGCGCCCTCTACGATGCCGGCCTCCTGAAGCTCAGGCGAGAAGGACTCTGGGCACTTTATTCGATAGATAAGGAAGGTCTGAAGGAGCACTACGCAGACCTGATTGAAGCCGTCAGAAAAGCGCTGGACGGGAATGAAACAGCCTTACAAGATAGACAGAGACTGAGGAATGCCAAAAGAATAGGACCCGGCTGCGTGCTATCAACGACCAACTAACCTTTTTCTTTTTGCCTCATTGTATGCGGATATGCATATCTTTGAATCTAAGACGAGAGAGGATATCTAAACATGCCACTGGTTATCGAGCTTCTTAAAGGCGGTGTGGCTGCATTACAGGACTACATCCTGGCACACACGCTGACCTGCCTGGTGCCCGCCTTCTTCATTGCTGGAGCTATCTATGCACTTTTCCCAAAGGAAAAAATACTTCGTTACCTCGGACCAGACACGCCAAAGTACATTTCCTATCCTATGTCGGTCGTAGCCGGGCTGTGCCTGGCGGTCTGCTCCTGCACTGTTCTGCCTCTGTTTGCCGGCATACGGAGGAGCGGAGCCGGCATCGGTCCCGCCATCGCCTTTCTTTATACCGCCCCGGCTACCAATATACTGGCTATTATCTATACGTCAAGCTTGATTGGCGTTGATTTTGCCCTCGCCCGTATCATACTGTCCATCAGCTTCGCCCTTATCATAGGCATGAGCATGGCTGCTCTGTTCCCCGACAAGAAACTCAATAATACGACAGATGACCCATTCACTGAGGCTTTCAGCATGACTAGGGAAAGTCAAGTCTCAAACTGGCTCTGGGTATTCTTCGCTCTTCTGCTTGCCATATTGCTGTGGGGGGGGCTTCCTCCCTGATAACCTGGACAGTGAAACTCATCGGGCTTTCTGTGCTCCTAGTGGCGCTGGTGCTTGTAGTCAGACATACTTTAAGCCGGGATGAAGTGATTAGCTGGATGAAGGAAACATGGTTCTTTGTCCGCACCATTGTCCCTCTGTTGCTGGTCGGAGTCTTTGTGGCTGGTATGCTCAGGGCAGTGATACCGGCAGACTTTGTCATTAAATATTTCGGCAGTTCTACATTGTTAGCCACTCTGGCAGCAGTACTCTTTGGAGTCTTCATGTACTTCCCAACTCTGGTGGAGGTGCCCATGGCACGCATGTTCCTCGACCTAGGCATGGGCAAGGGAGTCCTACTAGCCTACCTGCTCGCCGACCCGGTTATCTCACTGCCCAGCATTCTGGTCGTCAGGCGGTTTATCGGCACCAAGAGGCTCTTCTGGTATGTGGGTATAATAATAGTCTGTTGCACCGCCGCCGGACTGATATACGGCTGGATTACTAGTCTATAAAATCGAAGATGTTTTGATAAATGAGAGGAGGACAAAATGAATATAAAAATCCTAGGACCTGGATGTGCCAGATGCCATCAGCTGGAGAAGACCACCACAGAGGTGGTGAAAGAGCTCAGCATCAACGCCACCGTTGAGGAAGTTAAGGACATGAGCAAAATCATAGCTTACAACGTCATGATGACCCCGGGGCTGGTGATTAACGAGCAGGTGGTCAGCAGCGGTAAGGTGCCTACAAAAGCAGAGATTACACAGCTAATCATAAATGCCATGGCTAAAGAAGAGCAGTGAAAGGGCTCTTGATATTGCCATCACCGGAAAACATGACAAATCAAAAGTATTGAGGAGCTACCAAAAGCATGAACATCTCGCTTAGAACCAGGATACATTTCGCTATAATCGCTATACTGGCTGTCGGACTGCTTTATGCTTGCGCGAGCCCGCCTGCCGAACCAGTCCCAACACCCGAGCCTCCGGAGACACCTCAAGAAATAACTCCATCAAACGAGCCTTCGAACACGCTTGATAGGGTGGACGTCGTCTATTGCCATCGCCCGCAACGCTGCCCTACCTGCCTGTGCTTCGAGGAGCGCATTCGCTATGTCATGAGCACCTATTTTCAAGACGAGTTAGAAAGCGGCAGGATGACTTTTGGAGTATATAACATCGGGGACAGCAAGAACGTCGACATCATCAAGAAATACGGTGCTGTTGGCTCACAATTGTTTATCAATACGGCAAAAGATGGCACCGACCACATTAGCGATATACAGGCTATCTGGGACTGGAAATGCAGAACGAATAAAGCGGGCTTTGACCAGCAGGTCAAAGATGTCATCGAGCAAAGCCTGGAGGACATAGAATAATGGACCTGGGCAGCATCCTGGGCGGTTCCAATATCCCGGTAGTAACAGCGCTACTTCTGGGATTAATAACCGCCATCGCCCCCTGTCCTCTGGCTACCAACATTGCCGCCGTGGCTTATATAACCCGCAACGTGGCAGACCGTAAATACGCGGTCATAACCGGCTCCCTCTATACACTGGGACGAATGTTTTCTTATTCTGTTCTGGGTATACTTATCATCGTGCTTGGTATGGAAATCCCCTGGGTATCTTCATTTCTTCAGGATACTGGTGAGCAAATTTTAGGTCCAATACTGATCATAGTCGGCATACTCATGCTTTTCATCGACAGAGTCTCTTTCGGTAGCGGAGGCGGCAAATTAGCTTCACTCGGGAGCAAAGTAGCCAACTGGGGTATGGTCGGCGGGTTCCTGCTAGGTGTTGTTTTCGCCCTGGCTTTTTGCCCCTATAGCGCAGTCCTGTTCTTCGGTGCACTGATGCCAATAGCCCTAAAGTCCACTGGCGGTATGGGGTTGCCCGCAGTTTATGTCATCGGCACCGGCTTGCCCGTGCTGATATTCAGCGTGCTTCTGTCGCTGGGCATAGCTGGAGTTGCCAACTGGCTGAATGCGGTTACTCGCGTAGAGAAGATTGTCCGGATAACCATGGCTGTCGTCTTTATAGCCATAGGTGTATACTATATAGTGCTGTGGATTCAGTCTTAGGCTGCTCTGTGCAATCGCCTGAAATAGAGAAATGAAAATACCACTGGCAAGCAGGTCAAGCACGTCATTTAGAAAGACTTAAGATGGTGAAACGGACTACAAGAAAAGCAAAAAAAGCCGTATCAGGCAACATTATCAAATTTAAAGATAAAACCAGAAATATAATAAGTTTGGTCGCCAGCATCCTTATCGGTCTCACCTTACTGATATCCGGCACGGGCAAAATAATTGGCGCCGAAGGGGTACCAGCACAGGTTGTTGACTTCATCAGTAACATAATTCCCGAAATCTTCATAACCCCAGCCACTCTCTCTTTTCTGTATGATATTTTCATACCTCACGTCGTTCCCTGGGCAGAATTTATTCTGGGAGCTTGTCTGCTCATCGGCTTCTTACCTCGTCTTATGGCAGTTCTGACCATCCCACTCCTCCTATCATTCCTGGGGACAAATGTTTGGTCGATTATTCAGGGAGGATATGCCACCTGTGCCAGCTGTTTCGGCTTCTGGGAAAAGTATCTCGGCTCTCTCACTCCTGTTCAATCCCTTATTTATGACCTCGTCCTTATCGCTTTTGCCATTCTAATAATAATCTTCTATCCAGGAGGGTTCCTCTCCAGCAGAAAGTGGCTAGAAAATATAGCCAAAAGAAATAAGAAACTTGATACAGCAACAATCAAATCAAGAATATCCGAATTCGGTAACAGCCTGCCAGATTTCAGCTCAAAAGCCTTAATATATCTAAGGTCAATCGGCGGGAAAGCCAGACAGCATCCCTACGTTGCCTTAGCTGTTGGTATATGCCTTCTGGGCGTGGTTTCATACGGCGTCGTCGCAGCCTTTACCTACACTGCTGCACACAAAAATGACATGAGAGAAAAAATACCCGTTATCTCTGATGTACACGTAGAAGTATCCGAGACGAGCGCAGTCATCTCCTGGACAACAGACAAGCCAGCCATAAACAGCATCGAAATATATACAAAAGACCGCGTTCTAATCGCTACAGCGACTGATGAAAACCCAGTCCCTGTCCACCAAATATCTGTTGACGGACTTCTTTCCGATAACACATACTTCTTCAAAATACTATCTGCCGATAAACAGGCACTACCTGAAGAGGGCTCATTCAAAACACTGGCAATAATCCCATTAACAATCTCCGATGTAAAAGTGTCCGACTTCATCGAATCGAGTGCTACGCTAACATGGGTCACCAGCAAGCCAGCCACCGGCGAAGTTGAATATTGGGTTAAAGGCTCTAAAGACCGCCAGACGGTATCAAGCGATGAGTCTACTACCCAGCACAGTATCAATCTAACCTCGCTCAAAACCAACGCTATTTATCAATACCTGGTAAAGTCTACAGATGCCAGCGGACAGCAAGCTGTCTCACCTGAACTTACCACGAGCGCCCAAATAGGCAAGCACGCCCCCAATTTCACACTCAATTCACTTGATGGCAAAACCGTATCATTAAGCGATTACCGAGGAAAATTAGTCATGCTGAACTTCTGGATATGGTCGTGCTCGGCTTGCAGGCAAAAGATGGCTATAATTCAGGAAGCTTCCACCAGAATACCGGCAAAAAAGATGGCAATACTCACTGTCCACTTCATGGGTAGAGAATCAGCAATTCGGAGTTATGCTGAGGGCGAGAAATTTACTGTTCCAATTCTTCTTGACCCTGAGGGCACAGTGACTGACCTTTATAATGTAAACGCTTTCTCCACAATTTTCTTCATAGATGGTGACGGAATTATCCGGTCAATAGACCCTGAATTCAGCAACGCCGAAGAGTTAGAAGATATTTTCACCACCCTGCTTAAAGGCATGTAAGTCACGTGCACTATGCTCAAAACTAAGCCCCTCTTGACAAGAGGATGTAGACTGAGCTATAATTCGAAACATGTCGAATCTTCGAAATGCTGATGCCGAGCGACTCTCTCACGCATTTAAGGCGCTGTCAAATCCGCACCGCTTGAGCATTTTCATACGTCTGGCTGCATGCTGCCCGCCTGGAGGAACCTGTAACGCAGACGCTGATATACGCGAGTGTGTAGGAGTAGTGGGCAAAAACCTGGGTCTGGCGCCTTCAACAATCTCACACCACATAAAGGAACTCCATAGAGCAGGTCTGATTAAGATGAAGAGGCGTGGGCAAACTGTTGAGTGCTGGGTTGACCCTGAGACACTCGATTCGCTGGCTACATTCTTTAAACCACCGGTACACGCTTGATTATTTTGATAAAGCTCACAACGTAGTTTAATATCAGTTTAAATGAGTGGGACATAACGAAAGTGAATAAGAAAATAGCAGTCATAATATCCTTGCTGATTCTGACGGCAATCTCTGGTCTCCTGCAGGCATGCGCTGAGGCTCAACCGGGCTTCGAAGTATTGTCTCTACACATAACGCCACCGAAGATTACCACCGTCGAGAAAGCCACTATCGAAGTCGAGATAAGAAACAACGATTCGAAAGAAACTACATACAACGTGCCTTTGATGGTTAATGGAGTAGCCGATGATAGAAGAAGCCTTACGCTCGCCCCCGGAGCTACAGAGTCAATAACATTCACGCTTACCAGAAGCCATCCTGGGACCTACAGTATTTCGGTTGGAAGCAGCGAGTCAACCCTCGTGGTCGAAAAACCCTCGCCTCCAGAGTTTCGTCTCTCCGACCTTGAGGTCAATCCAGATGAGGTCGAGGTCGGAGACAATGTCTTCGTCACCGCCAAAATCTCAAACATCGGCGGCACTCAGGGCAGCTACACTGCCGAGCTGAAGATAGATGGCATCACTATCGAAAAGGAGCAACTCACCATATCTGCCGGCGCTGATTATAAGCTGGTCTTTAAGCTATGCAAGTGTTTACCTGGCACTTATAAAGTCACCCTCGGTTACCTTGCCAGCCAATTTGTGGTGAATGAACCGCCCAGACCTGTAACGAATTATACCCCACCCTCATCTTCATCACCCACCACTACCCCTTGTAGTACCAGAGGCTGAGGATAGCAGCGTCGCTGCTCAGTTCGAGCAGCAAGGCAGCTAAAGGGGAACGTTACAGCTACTAATTTTACTTAGATAGGAGATAAGAAAATGAAAAAAGAAGAGGTCAGAAAAGTCGTCAGAGAGGGCTATGCACAGGTCGCCAAAGGCGGCAGCTACTGTTGCGCACCGCAGAGTACGTGCTGCGGTACAACAAATGTAGCCACAAATATAAGCAAGAGGATAGGCTATACCGACGAGGATATACAGTCAGTTCCAGAAGGAGCTAATCTAGGTCTCGGCTGTGGCAACCCCATAGCCGTGGCTTCCTTGAAGGAAGGGGAGACTGTCCTCGACCTCGGCTCAGGCGCCGGCTTCGACTGCTTCTTGGCAGCGAACATAGTCGGCAAAAGCGGCAAGGTTATCGGCGTGGATATGACTCCTGAGATGATAGAAAAAGCCCGGGAGAATGCCCGGAAAGGTAACTTCAAAAATGTAGACTTCAGGCTGGGCGAAATTGAAAATCTGCCAATCGCTGATAACCATGTCGACGCCATCATCTCGAACTGCGTTATCAATCTATCTCCGGATAAAGACAGGGTCTTCCAGGAGGCGTTCCGGGTATTAAAACCCGGCGGCAGGCTGATGGTATCCGACATCGTACTGGTGAGCGAACTTCCAGATTCGATAAAGAACTCTGTGGCAGCTTATATCGGTTGTCTCGCCGGTGCCACAATGCAGGATGAATATATAAAAGCTATCAAGTCTGCTGGATTCAAGCAAGTAAACATAATTGACCAGACGTCCTTTTCTGCTGACTACGCACCAAATGACCCCATAGTACAGACGCTGGCTAATGACTCGGGAATTTCGCAGGCAGACTTGAAAAAACTTGGCAGCTCCATCAGAAGCGTAAAGGTTCATGCAATAAAGCCGGGTAAATGATTAACTCGCCACAACGGACTGGAATCGCCAATCTGCCGTTGCACTCCACAATTGCCGCAAAACCTGACCTCGAAAGCAACCGCTGCACCACAATTAGGACACTGATACTGTTGTTGCATCTTACCGCATCCCGTCCACTGGTTCCAAACATAATATAAGTCCATCGTACCAACTTGTCAATGATTCTAAGCTTCCTGGCTTTTTGTGTAGTTATATATCAGTTTCCAAACTTATGCAGGTAGTGCCCCAAACAGTAATTTCCTATTTTGGATTGACATTAATTTGACGATATGCCACGTTCATTATAAGATACTCATATAGGAGGAACTTTGATATGGCCAATAGAAGCTTAATCACCATCACGGTTTGTATGCTGTTATTTCTTCTTCCAATATCATGCATTAATGTGCCTAGTCCTACACTTCCTACTGTGAATCAGATTACGATGTTGACCTACACAAATAGTACCTACGGAATAACAATTCAATATCCTCAAGACTGGAGAAAAGTGGAACCAAGTGATGAACCTGGACTTCACATCGCGTTTGTTCTTCCAAAAGAAAGTGATTCAGGTATGCGGGATGACGTCCAAATTATAGTTTTAAATATGTCTGTACCAGAAACATTAGATGTGTTTACTCAAAATTTAATCCAAGGAGAGGAACAATCGCGTCATGATTTTAAGCTTATTGATTCGACTCCAACTACTCTTGCCGGCAATCCTGCACATAAGATAGTCTTCACATCAAAAGATGTGCAATATGACATGAAATCAATGTATGTCTATACGATTAAAAATAATAATTTATACATGGTTATATATAGTGCGCAATCGTATAGATATTCCGATTCCATGGAAATAGTACAACAAATGATTGATTCATTTGAAATTATACCGGGTGCTAGTCAATAAGATTCAGCATTCACTCACCACAACTTTCTACCCTCTATAACCTTAACTACTGCGTGCAGCCAACGTAAAACAAATACAGATGGTGCTCGATGGATGTTTGGTCGTAGGTTCGAGTCCCGCCATGGGAGCCATTCGTTATGCATCGCCAAGTTCTATTTGAAAACAGTAACCTTATCCCGGCTCTGCAGCAGCTCTTTATTTCTAAACAAAATGACGTTCTGTTTAAGGTAGTTTATCTTTTGCTTTGACCCCCTCTATAAGGTAAAAGATTTATCACCCCCCATCCTAACCCCTCCTCTCAAGCGGACAAGCTCAAAACGTGTATAATATATTCAGGAACAGAACAGTAAATGACCAACTCTCCGCAGCGTACTGGAATCGCCAATCTGCCGTTGCATTACGGCAAAGCGCCGCGTTGGCTTTTCGACCGCATGACCAGGCTGGCGCGTGAAATCACCATAGCCATCACAGCAGAGTTCGGACCTGAGGAGATGCTACGCCGTCTATCAGACCCCTTCTGGTTTCAAGCCTTCGGCTGTGTCTTAGGCTATGACTGGCACTCCAGCGGCGTTACTACCACCGTCTGCGGTGCCCTCAAAGAAGGAATTAAAGGGCTGGAAACCGACCTCGGTCTGTTCATCGCCGGCGGCAAAGGCAAAACATCGCGGAAAACTCCAGCCGAAATAGAGAGCCGCGGTCATCTCCTAAAGACAGAACCGTCAACATTAGTCTATGCCAGCCGCATGGCAGCCAAGGTCGATAACTCAGCACTTCAAGATGGCTATCAACTGTATCACCATAACTTTTTCTTCACCGCCGACGGCTCCTGGTCAGTGGTCCAGCAGGGAATGAATGAAAACAATCGCTATGCCCGCCGCTATCACTGGCTGGGTGAAAAGGTAACCGATTTCGTCTGCGAGCCACATTCAGCCATCTGCTCACAGGCGAGAGGCGAAACCCTGAACCTGGTAGCCGCTGAGAGCCAGCCAGCACGGGATACCATCACTCACATTACACTTGAGGAAAAACCAGAGGAAATCATCAGCCAGTTGAAAAGACTCAAGACCCTGGACCTGCCCTCGCGACACCATGTAAGTCTTGAGGATATCCACCCTGACAGGCTCAACAAGACACTGCTTATAACCTATGAGCACCAGCCAGACAGCTTCGAAAGCCTGCTCAGTCTGGAAGGTGTCGGTCCAAAAACGCTCCGCGCCCTCAGCTTAATCTCAGAGCTTATCTACGATGTCCCGGTCAGCCTTCGTGACCCAGCCCGCTATAGCTTCGCCCATGGCGGCAAAGACGGTCACCCCTATCCTGTGAACAGGAGAACTTACGACAAAAGCATCGAGATACTACACCAGGCTTTGGAAAAGTCTAAAGTGGGCGACACGGAGAAAATAGCCGCCTTCAGAAGGTTAAGAGCCTGGCTATAAACAAGCCATCTAAACCTGGCTACCCTTAGTGCCTAGCTCTGTCTTCGTCTTGGGTGGTCTACACAGCAAAATCGCTACCAGTCCTATAGCCGCTACTGCCCACGAGATAATCATAATTGTCAGGTAGCTGCCCTGCAGGTCATAAAGAAACCCTGCCAGAGGCGCCGCCATAGCTTGAAACAACATCGAAATAGGCGAAACCATCCCATTAATGCCGGCAAAAGCCGCAGACCCCCAGTAATTACCCACAATAGTGGGCACACAGATATAAGCTACCCCAAAGCCAAAACCGCCTAGCAACGGGTACAGATAAGCCATCCACATAGCCGTGGGCGACACAAACCAGAATAGAATCCCTCCCAGCAGAACACAAAAAGCACCGGAGGCAAAGAGGAAACGCGGTTCGATAATATCACCTAGAGCGGCGGTGGTGAAGCGCCCCACAACGCTCAAGCCGATAGCCAGACTGTAAAAGAAGGCTGCCATTGCCGGGTCAAAACCACGGTCCTGCAGGTGGAGAGGTCCCTGCGTGACAATCACCTGCCACAAAAAGAAACTACACACCACAGCGACCACCAAAAGCCACAGCGCCGGCGCCTTTAGAGCCTGGCGCAAGGTCCAATCGACCGGGGTTCGATAAATTCGTGACACCCGGCTAGTACCGCTTACTGTCGCCTCCGTTTCATGCGGAGCCAGTCCATGAGGATGTTGACCCAAATCAGAGGGCTGGTTTCGCACCGTAAGCATAGCCACGACTATCCCGATTATTGAAGCCACGGCGATGATAAACCAGCCGATGCGCCAGTTTCCACCACCAGCTTCAACCGCCACGCTTACTATTTGAGGTGCCAAGAAGCCACCGATAGCACCACCTCCCATTACCAGCCCCATAGCCATGGCACGGCGGGCGCTAAACCAGGCAACTATCACCGTCTGAACCGGAATCATCGAGGCAAGTGCCACCCCCAAGCCAATGAAAAGGGACAAAACGAGATACATGGAATAAATATGACCCAACAAGCCCATCAGAGTGGCAGCTACGGTCACAATAGCTCCACCGATAGCCAGAGTAACACGCGCTCCAAAACGCCCAATCATCCAGGCAGCCAGCGGACCAGCGAGCCCAAAAAGCAACATCAAGGCAGTAGCACCCACCATTATCTCCCCTCTCGACCACCCCATCTCCTCAATCATAAACGGATAGAGCACCGCCGGGCTGTAGAAAGCAAAGCCGACTTGGATGGTATAGACAGCCCAGAGGAAGAATATTAACCACCACCCATAGAAGCCCTTCGTTTTCGTCTCAGTTGCCAAAATAACAATCCTTTCCCAAAGTCAAACGGATTCCTAAGGCACGAATCACCTATTATACCACCAGAAAGCATATTTTGACCCACTACCTCTTGACACCCCACGGCTAATGAATATAATTTAACTATATGAATAAAGAGACAAAGAAAATAATAATTTGGGTACCGTTGGGGCTTATAATATATTGTTTAATTGTAGTTTTGACATGCTTGGCTCTATGCAATCTACCTGGTTACTTAGAGAATCACTGATTTTTATTAATCTCTAACCTTATGTCCAAACAGACCCACTACCCAATTATCAATACCTATTGACACCTCCCAGCCAATGAATATAATTTAAGCTGTAGGGGGTGATTTATATGCCGGGTAATTCTCAACGAAAAATCATAAAACCCTGGCGGCTACCATTTATCGAGTGTCCTATTTGTACAAAAGCACTAGATATTAGCCCCATTGATAGGAACATCGGGGTAATTCCACGACATAATAGGTTAGATGAGCCGGGACAAAAATGTCCGGCTTCGGGGAAGTCACTTCACGGGATTACTATTCATAATCCTTAACATTATGTCCAAACTGACCCACCACCCAGATGGTGACTGGAACAGCAATAATGACTATTTCCCTCATCTTCTGGAAACCAGTCATGCCACCGCAGCGGCAATCTTTAGAGCGAATTCAGCCTCTCCCTTAGTGCTTTGAGGTTCACCACATCCTCCCTGTTATATTCCAGAAGAAGAGCCAGGGCACTTTCATTTCCCCCCTTCACATAGCTCCACCATAGTTGTACTGCCTCATAGCCGCCGATGCCCTGTAACCGCCTGGGAATACCCAGCCGCCGCTCCACAGCTTTGAAACCCCCATATAAGTTACATCTCCAGCAGTCATACATCAGGTCATGATGATAATACTCAGCGGCAAGGTCTATGCCCAAAGAATTAGAAATGAAGCGAAGGTCGAATCTGGCACCATTATAGGTATAGATTGTTCTTACATCCCTGAGGGCTGTAATTAGATTGCCTCGTGTCACTTCTCCACCGACTAGCTGAATGAGCTCATTATCTCTGCCATCGCAACGGAGAACGCCGATTACAGTGATATAATCAAAAAATTGGGATAAGCCGGTGGTCTCTATATCGAGGTAGGCATCAGCCGACCATCTCATAGCTTATGCTTCCGCCTTCCTTTAAAATCAATCATAGCATACACCAACGACTTTTGATTTGCCACTAATCATATAGTAGCAACCCCCTCACCCTTTAAATACTGCTAATACAAGTGGTAGAATTGCCCAGTTTATGCAAGTTCAACAAACTGGAACAGGCGCGGACATGGTACAAAGCCGGCGAGCCGCTTTGCTGGTAACCACCGTTGGCACCTTCCTGACCCCATTCATGGGCTCCTCCATTGCTATTGCACTGCCCTCAATCGGGCACGACCTGGCAATGGATGCCATTTTACTGGGCTGGGTGGCTACGGCATACATCCTGGCAGCAGCCATGTTCCTCGTCCCCATCGGCAGGATAGCCGACATATACGGCAGAAAGAGAATTTTCACCTGCGGCATGCTTACCTACACTATTGCCTCACTCCTCTCTGCAATTTCAACTTCAGCGACTATGCTCATCTCATTTAGAGTACTGCAAGGCATAGGCGGAGCCATGATTTTCAGCACCGGCGTAGCTATTCTAACCTCAGTATTCCCTCCCCAAGAAAGAGGTAGAGTACTGGGCATAAACGCTGCCGCTGTTTATACAGGTCTTTCAGTCGGACCATTCGTGGGAGGACTATTAACACAATATTTAGGCTGGAGAAGTATATTCTGGATAAATGTTCCTCTGGGTTTATTGATAATAGCACTTGTCTGCTGGAAATTAAAAGGCGAATGGGCTGAAGCAAGAGGGGAGAAATTCGATGTCGTCGGCTCCATAATCTACAGCCTGATGCTTATAGCCATAATGTACGGATTTACCATGCTGCCAGAATTGCCAGGCGCCGTGTTGATTCTAGCCGGTGCACTTGGAATCGTAGCCTTCGTTAAATGGGAAAACAGGGTGGAACACCCCATACTGCATATAAACCTGTTCAGGAACAATAGAGTGTTCGCTTTATCCAACCTGGCGGCGTTAATTAATTACAGTGCTACGTTTGCCGTCGGTTTCCTGCTGAGCCTTTACCTCCAGTATATTAAAGGTCTCACCCCTCAGAATGCCGGCTTAGTTCTGGTAGCGTCACCCGTGGTACAGGCTATTTTCTCGCCATTTGCCGGTAGACTTTCCGACAAAATCGAGCCACGAATTGTATCTTCAGCAGGTATGGGACTGGCTGTCATCGGTCTCATCTTCTTCATCTTCTTAGATAAAACAACAAGCCTTTGGTTCATCATAGCCGGTCTAATAATCCTCGGCTTGGGCTTCGCCCTCTTCACCTCACCCAACACAAACGCGGTCATGAGCTCCGTGAACAAGAGATTTTACGGGGTAGCTTCGGCAACGCTGGCTACGATGCGGCAAATCGGGATGATGTTCAGTATGGGCATGGTGATGCTGATTTTTGCCATGTACCTCGGTAGAGTGCAGATTACACCCGAATATTACCCGGCTTTCCTGAGCAGCGTGAACACGGCGTTTATCATCTTTGCCATCTTCTGCTTCGGCGGCATTTTCGCCTCGCTGGCACGAGGTAAGGTAAGATAACAAGACCACCCACAGCACCGCTGTCTGGCAATGACAAGTGAAGTAATGAAGGTTCAGTCGGCGTAGAAGCCGATGGCAAGTAGCCCAGGTCCGGCGTGCACTCCCATAACCGGGGCAAACTCGGTTATGCTCATTTCAACACAGTTAAATCTCGATTCAATCTCAGCAGCGAGCTTCTTCGCCTCCTCCATCTCATCGGCATGCTGCACCACGACATGGACCCTGGAACCACCCACCCTCTCCGCCATTATTTTAAGCATGCGCTCTACAGCCCTTTTCTTAGTCCTAGGGCGCGCCACCGGTACCGTCTCTCCAACCGCCGGGTCATGCCCCAGAACAGGTTTCATATCCAGTACAGAGCCGACCCAGGCTGCAGCTTTAGCGATACGACCCAGTCTGGCAAGATAGTATAGCGTATCCAGCATGGCTAGAAAATTCACTTTGCCCCTCATTTTTTTAGCTGTCTCAATCGTCTCTTCCAACCCGGCACCACCACTGGCGACTCGAGCTGCCTCACGAACGATAAACCCCAGAGCACCAGCCACAGAGCGGCTGTCAAAGACCTCAATGTTAGTGTTTGGTATCTCTTCTTTGGCTATCTCTCTGGCTGCCGAGGCTGCCTCAAAAGTCTTGCTTTGCAGGCTGGTCAGGGTGATACAAAGTATGCTTTCGGCTTTCCGGCTCATCTGTCGGTAGGCATTTAGAAAGTCCCCAGCCGATGCCGTTGAAGTAGTGGGCAGGTTCTCCTTTTTCCGCATGATTTTATAGACCTCGTTAGGGGTAATATCGACTCCGTCTCGGTAGCTCTTGCCTTCATAGACTATTTGCAGAGGCACTACACATATATCGTACTTCTCAAGCACCTCCTGTGACAGGCAGCAGACACTGTCAGCAACAACGGCGACTTTCCTCATGTAACACCCCAAAAACTTTATATAACTACTTTGCCATACGAGGTAGTCGCCTGTCAACAAGGGCTAGCGCTGATATATGCCAATAAGCTGGCTCTGAGCAAGTATATGCCCTTCCATAGCCTTCAGCACCTGCTCCTTAGATGCACCTGCAGCTAAATCGAGCGATGTATCCAGGGCATATAAAATGAAACGATAGTGGTGCGAAGAACCTTTAAACGGACAGGGCCCAAAATAACCAATCGGATAACCAATCCCACCAGAAGCAATCTTCCCCTGTAAAGCTCCACTGGCTAACTTCTCAACCTTTGGCACATCCTCCGGCAAATTACTGGAATTTGGCGGCAAATTGAAAATAACCCAGTGTGTGTAATTGCCTGCCTCGGGGTCATCCATTATCAGTGCAAACGAAACTGTACCTGCCGGCGCCTGATTCCAGTCTAGCGGGGGTGAGATATTCTGTCCATCGCAGGTATATTTAACGGGTATATCTGCCCCTTCTGCAAAAGCAGAGCTAGTAAGGACAAACTCCGTATTAATATCTTCTGGCGACTCTGCAGGTGGTGTCTGCTGGGCACAGCCAGCAACAGCAAACGATACAATTAACAACAAGCTCACAATAACCAGTCCAATTATTCTCATTCCGTCACCTCCCACAACAAATCCTATGCGTTTCCCGCCACTCCTGTCAAGGTCGACTTTTTGACCGATTTATATTTGTCGGATACAATGTAGACGTAAAACCCGAGATAGAGCAGCCACATGACCACCAATAAAATGTCAACTACTGTAAGCCTGGTACGCGCTCAAAATCGACTGGAGGGCGTGCCCAAGGCTATCGCTTTGCTCAAGTCCAACCCGGTGCGTGGAAAAGCAGTCGTACTCAAGCCCAATTTCAATACCGCCGACCCAGCTCCCGGCTCCACCCACAGCGACACCTTGCGCGCCCTGGTCTTAACCCTTAAGCAGATGGGGGCTACCAGCATCACTCTGGCAGAACGCTGCGGTCCATATGCTCCCACCCAGCGGGTGATGAAAGATAAGGGCATCTTTGAACTGGCTAAAGAGCTAGGCTTCGACATCGTTAACCTGGAAGAGCTTAAGACCGATGGTTGGGTTCACTTACATCCCAAAGACAGCCACTGGAAAGACGGATTTCTCTTCCCTCGCATCTATCTGGATGCAGAATGTATCGTGCAGACCTGCTGCCTGAAGTCTCACGCTTACGGCGGTAATTTCACACTGTCCCTGAAAAACTCCGTAGGCATGGTGGCAGGCAAAGGCTATCCATACATGCAAGAGCTACACTCCTCCCCTCATATCCGACAGATGATAGCCGAAATCAACACCGCCTACTCTCCTGACTTAGTTGTACTGGATGGCGTTGATGCCTTCGTCAAAGGGGGACCGGACCAGGGCACCCGTGCCCAGGCTAATGTGCTCCTGGCAGGTAACGACCGCGTGGCAATCGATGCCGTAGGAGTAGCCATATTGCGGTTGCTAGGTACTACTTCTCAGGTGAGCCAGGGAGGCATCTTCGGGCAAGACCAGATTGCCCGGGCTGCTAAACTGGGACTGGGCATACAATCACCAGACCAAATTCAACTGGTTACCAGTGACCCGGAGAGCGAGGCTTTCGCTACACAGATTAAAAATATCCTGCTTGGAGAACAATAACCAAGAAACGCAAACAGAGACCTATGTCGAAAGGAGGTTTTACCGATGATTAACAGAATAGCCTTTTCTCAACCCCAGCCTTCCCTCATGGCACTGAAATACACTGACATTCGGAGCTATGTCCTCACAGCTGTATTCATCATGCTGGCTGTATTTGTGCCCTGGGTTTTCCACCAATTCCATCTAGCCGGTCCAACCTTCCTGCCCATGCACATCTTCGTATTGATAGCCGGACTGCTATTTGGCTGGCGGGCAGGCTTGATTGTCGGACTATTCACGCCACTGGTCAGCTACTTCATCTCGGGTATGCCTGTTCTAAGTATTCTGCCGCAGGTTCTTATAGAGCTTTCAGCCTATGGATTTATAGCCGGTATACTCCGCCAGAAATACAACCTGCGTCCAATATGGTCATTGCTCGGAGCCATGGTAGGTGGACGCATAGCGCTGCTGCTGGCAATCCTGGTGATTTATCTCATTAAGGGAACAAGCTACAGCCCTCTAGGTCCTGAGGTGAATCCGCTTGCCTCCTTGTGGTCAGTTATCCAGCAGGGCTGGCCAGGCATAGTCATACAGTTGATTTCCATACCGGCGATAGTCTGGCTGGTGAGCAAATTCGCCGCCCGAGATATAAAGGCTAAGCAAGCATAGTGTACAAACCCTTATTCGATGACTTCCTGACCAGCAACAATACCCTCTACGTCTACGAGGACAGCAAACTAATCTTTGCCTCAGACAAAGACAGATTGCTGCCGCTGGTCGAGTACCTGGATAAGTTCGCCGTGAATCATCGAAATGTGGTCATATTCGACAAGATAATGGGGCGAGCTGCGGCTCTGCTGAGTATTAAGGCAGACTGTCGAGAGGTCTATAGTCCACTGGGTAGCCAGCTTGCCGTCGAAGTGCTGGAGCAATACGGCATCAAGCATAGCTTAAACAAAATCGTGCCCTGCATCCAGAAACCCAACCAGGGAGACATGTGCCCCATGGAGGCATTATCAATCGGCAAAGAGCCAGAAGACTTCTACCAACTAATCAGAAATTTGTTAAATCATTGAGATTTGAATATCTGTATTTGTTCGGGATTTCTTGTTTACGGTTCGTTGCTTTTAACTGCCAGGCTTTTGAGATATTCAGCACGCTGGGTCAACGCGGCTAACGCCTTTATCGCGTTTTCCGGCATTGTATAGGCTGGTATGCCCCGCCTAGTTGCCAGAAACATGCCCTGCCGCTGGTCAATGGAGTTCCCCGGAACAACGATTATTGGCTTCCTGTTCTGTTCGCGTATGCTCTCCAGACGTGACAGAAACCACTCATCTTGTATAAAGGCATAGCAAATAGTCAGGCAGGAATCCACCGCCTGAGCCATTATCTCCAGGCAAGTAGCATAAATCGAAGGCGCCTCGTTAAAAGGAGCCCATACCAGGTCCACCGGGTTTTTCAGGCTGGGGGACGGTGGTATCTTTCCTTCGAGAAACTCGCGTAGCTTTTGCTGAACATCTTGGGGAAGAGGTGAAATATTGAGTCCTGCCCTGGCGCAAGCATCGCCGCCAGCTACGGCGCCACCCCCCGCCTCGATAAGCAAGCCTACTTCCCTGCCTGTTGGCAGATAAGGACAACTGAAAGCTACAAGCAGGTCCATGAGTTCTTCCATGCCCTGGGCAGAGATTATACCTTTCTGACGACTGGCTGCCTCGAACAGAGCATGGTTACCTGCCAGCGAACCGGTGTGTGAAGCAGCCGCCTTAGCACCCAGTTCGGAACTACCGCCTTTCCACACGATAATCGGTTTCTTGGGTGATATTCTTTCCGCCAGCCCGAGGAAGCGCCCCGGTTGCTTTATGCCCTCAATGTAGGCGGCAAAAACCTTAGTCTCAGGGTCATTACCGAAATACTCCAAGAAGTCCTCAATGGCAAGGTCGCTCTGATTGCCGATGCTGATGATGCCGCTGAAGCGAAGTCCTCGCTCGCTGCCCAGGCGCGTCATATTTTCGCTTGCCCAGCCGCTCTGTCCCACAAAAGCCACGCTGCCGGACTCCATGGGCACTCTGGCGTAAGGTACTATGGTGTTAATACTGCCTTTAGGCGAGAATATTCCCATGCAGTTAGGTCCAACTATTCTGACGCCACCCAGACGGGCAGCCTCCAGCATCTGTCTTTCCACCTTTTTGCCCCCGTCTCCCAGTTCACTGAAACCAACGCTATGTACAACGGCGAACTTGACACCCTTTTGAGCGCATTCAGACATTGCCTGAGGGACACCCTGGGCGGGTATAGCCATTACTACCAGGTCAATTTCCACGGGGACATCCAGAACGCTGGGGTAGCTTTTTAGGGACATAATCTCGGATTCCTTACGATTTATGGGGTAGATTGTTCCCTTATAACCATCCTTCAGCAGACTGGAGACGAACATTCCACCGGATTTAGACTCGTCCTGTGAGGCACCGACTATAGCTACTGAGCCAGGTTGGAACAGGCTTTTCAAATCAGAAGACATGTCTCTATATTTGCTTGGGCAACAGTTGAAATTATATAACAGTAGCTGGTTGGTGGAAAGACTAGGTAATAACCGAGCTCATTTTGGGGTTTGCCAAATTCCTAGGCGTTGCCAGTGCAGCGCGGTCTCTTAATCTAGGTCCTCTCATTAAGCCTGCCGGCTCCAGTTTTGAAATTGATACACCAGTGTATTGCCGCTTTGCCCTCTCGCGCAGGGCTTTCAGGACTTGAGGACTATCCTGCAATTTGGCTACGCTCGGATAGACTCTAGGTAGTTGCCCGTGTCTTCTTGGAGATAGCTGATAGTTTATGGTTGTGCCACGCACCATGTTCAGCTTGTAGCTGTACCGGTCCTCAAAAGTATTTATCGGGCGGCGTACAGTTACAGGTCGTTGTTGCCCCGCGACTTTGACATAGGCAAGCAGAGCAATGCCTACAGGAGTGGTAAAGGGTTCAGGCATAAATATTAGAGCTAGAGCTATAGATTGCAGCCCTGCATTGTATGCAGATTTCATGTTAACCTAATTTGAGATATTTAAACTAATTTGCGCGATTTTGTCAACCTGCTCCGCAGCAGATTCTTCGCCGCACTCAAAATAACAGACTAAAGATTTGGAATGGCAGTTTTAGCTGCTATACATGCCATTTATTTCAGCTTCTTCTGAAGCCATTCGATTCGGTCCCTGACAGCCTTAACCGCCTCAGCACGGTTAGCGCAGCGAGTCAAGTCGTTAGCCAGCTTATCATCACCAAATACATCGCGAATCCAGGTACTGAAATCATTCTTAAGCGGCGTCACATGATGGCAATAGGAGTCTTCAGTCATATGAGCCAGGCATTCAGCCAACTGGTGTAAATTCCTGGAAACACAGCCATCATGACAAAAGAAACATTTGTCTCCACTTGCGTCAGATAAAACTCTAACAGCGTCTCGTTTCGTTCTCACAACCATCGTCTTCACCCTTCCTTACAATTGCTGTTCTCTTGACCTTAAAGCTGCTCCTAGCTATAATAATATGATTCACAAGTAATGAAATTCAAAAGATGAAATTATGTTCATCACAATGCTATTGCATTATTAACCTAAACTAACACAATCTCTCTATTTTTGTCAAAGACTTTACGGGAAACCAATCGAATGGCAAAGTGGACTTTTATCACTAATCATGGCTTGGTTCTGGGCTATATTGCTCGCAATCCCCGGAGTACAGCCCGGGTGATAGCTCAAACGGTGGGCATAACAGAGAGGACAACACACAAAATCATAGCTGAGTTAGAAGAGGCTGGCTATATTTCTCGAAAGAAGGTGGGCAGGAAGAATCAATATCATATTAATCCTAATCTGCCATTGCGCCACCCCGGTCACGGCGAGGTGGTGGTAGGAGATTTGCTCCAGCTATTAGCCTGGAAAAAAGTTGACTTAGCCAAAGAGCAAATGAAGCTGCCTATAAGCATCCCATGACCACAACGGATACATACCCAGACGATGGAATCTCTCATTGAACAAGCTGCCAGAGACCTATTGAAAAGCAACCATGCGATTGCTTTAACTGGCGCTGGCATGTCAACCGAATCCGGGATACCGGATTTCCGCGGACCAAACGGCATCTGGACCAAAGACCCGGAAGCAGAAAAAAGAGCCTATCAGACCTATCATAAGTTCCTCAGGAACCCCAAAGAATATTGGGAAGATACACTGAGCGGGCGTTCTTTGCTAGGCAATTTGGAGAGTTTCCAGCCGAACCCCGGGCATTATGCCCTTGTCGAGCTGGAAACAATTGGTATTCTAAAGTCCGTGCTCACCCAGAACATTGACGGCTTGCACGAGAAGGCAGGGAATAAGCGAGTTCTGGAGTATCATGGTAGCGTTTTGAAACTGAGGTGCCCTTCTTGTGGCACGCGGTTTAAACGTAACGAGTATGACCTGAAAGGACTGCTGCTGGCAGGACAATTGCCGCCGCGATGCAACAAATGCAGCAGCCCCATAAAAGGTGACGTCGTCCACTTCAATGAGCCGATACCACCTGATGTTGCTGAAGAAAGCCTTGAAGAAGCCTGGAAATGCGACCTGATGCTAATCTGCGGGACTTCAGCGGTTGTCTATCCTTTTGCTCAATTGCCACGAATAGCCCGGCAGCACCAGGTGGAACAAGAGCGGAAGGCAGAATCGGGTCTACATTTTGTAAAAAATGAGTGCGCCATGACGATAATCGAAGTCAATGCCGAACCTACTCCGCTGACAGTCGAAGGGATTTCCGATTACCTGATTCAGGGACGCACCGCTGAGATTCTGCCCAAAATTGTTGAGACTGTTAAAAAACTGCCCACATGAGCTGTTACAGCCCCGATAAGAAAAAACTTTTGACGGCGGCTATGTAGTCAAAAGGTGGAATATGATATTGAACAACACTATGAGATATTGCCGCTTTGAACTAATCAGCGTGACGCTGGAAATCTAGCAGCAGCACCGATACCACAACGACCAGTGGCAATAGTGAACCTGAATTACCTTACAGTGCCCATAATACCAGCAGACGCTTTTATGAAAGCGTTTATTAAGCCGCAAGTCATAAGCCAGCCTCTTGATAGTCGATGGCGACTAAAGTCACCCGGCTTTCTCCACCTTAAGTCCGCAGTTGTTTATCTTTAGCTTGCCGTCATAGAATAGGGCGGCAACACGGCTTCCTACGATATGCAAGTCAGCTATTGGGTCGCCGTCGACGATTGCCAGGTCAGCCACTTTGCCCTTTTGGATGGAGCCAAACTCCTCTTCCAGCCCCATCGTCTCGGCACTGTTTATGGTGGACAGGCGCAGGGCATCGGCACCGGTGAACCGTACGGCTTTTTTATCACTATTCAAGGCGAGGTCAAACATGCCTATCTCATACTTGAGTGCGGCTGGCGTGCATGGTGCAATGCCGCCGTCGTTACCACACGCCATGCGGACGTTTCTTTCGAAGAGCATTCCGAAATTGTGCATACCATGTATACCGGCAGGAGCATAGTACCGGAATAAAGCAGTGTTATCCTTGAGCCCTAGCGTCTTCATAATTCCACTTGAAATCCTCTGGTGGCTCTGGAGCACACTATCCCTCAGTTCGGGAACGAAGAACTCCTCAGCCAGAGCAGCTATGGTTTTGTCCCTGAACTCGGTTATTTTGAGTACATCCGGATGGTCATAGGATGGATGCCCCTTAACCCTCCACACCACGTCATAAGACACTGACACGGTAGGTTCAAGTATGCACTTGGCAGCGATGAAAGCTTTGACATCGTTCTGAGTGAGGTCGGCATCCATAGCAACATGTGCCAGCGATGATATGCCGGCTTTCACTCCCCGCCGGAATGACTCTACGCTCATGTGATGCATGGTACTTTTCAAGCCTCTTCGCCGCGCCTGGTCAGCCAGCGCTTCAAGCTGCTTGGCGGTCATGATGGTATTTACAGGCTTATATGAAACTAGGTCCTCGCGTTGTTCCCCAACTTTGATGTACTCCGCACCTCTTTCGTCGATGGCACGGTCCACCGCATCCCTGACCTGTTGCTGGCTGGCATCAAGAGGAAATACCACTATTCCGCTTTCGCTCTTCTCATACTCAACCACCGGAATGCCCAGAGCCATGCAAAAAAATCGCCAGGTCAGGGTAAGCTTAGGCGAGAAGTAGCCCTGTGGTTCGGTAACCACCACTGCCTGGTAGATGCGCGGACCATTTGCCTCGCCTCGGCATATCCTGTCTTTCCAGTCGCGCAAGATGCGCAGGTCGTCTATCTTGCAATCCCTGATGTTGGTAATGCCGTGCGCCAGGCATTCAGTCATGTTCTTGGCAAGCTGCTGCTGGTGATACTTATTGCCCAATCTGTTATCCTTCATCGATGGGCTTACCGTAGTCATGGTGTAACTTGCATGGCAGTGTGTGTTAAATATGCCCGGGAAAACTGCCTTGCCCTGAAGGTCTATGGTGAAGTCGGGCTTAATGCCAGCGGGTTCGCCCGGTACTCCGGGCATTGCCTTTACCCTTTTCCCCTGGATGATAACTCTGGTCTCCGGTGCGAAATAGCGCCCCTTGATGACATCGACAAACCTGCCATTTTTCAGCTCTACCAGGGCATCATCCCCAGGCTCATAATTGTCCACGAAATTGGTCTCATCGTAACCCCGCATCTCTACCTCCTATCGACTAATGGCATTGCCGCTATTGTACAATAGCAAAAGTTTTGTCAACAATGCGCCAGTTTGACATTACCACTTGGATTCCCGATTTCAACTCGTGATGAGATACCTTTAGTCCCTAATCGCTCTTGCTACCAATAATACAACCATGACACCTGTAGCATCACCAAGACCCGGCGAGGATATCCGCCAGCTTGCCGGCAGATTAATTATAGCTTCAATTTCCCTCCGAAATATGTATCTCGGACGTTTTTTGCCTTCTTTTCCGCCCACGCCTTCAATCCCATTTTCTTGATTAGGCTCAAATTGAAAACTTTAGTGTTATGAGGTCTCTCCGACGCTTTATCCGCATAAGGATGAAGGTAGTCACATGGAAAATCAGAGCAGTCACAACAAAAGCTAATGCCTTTTTTATCGATACATTTGTAAACATTACATGGTTCAGTCATACCCAAGAAGGCTATCGTTCCTCTCTCGTCGCGACAACCACGGCAAACCGCCTGTTCTAAAGGAATACCCATATGCTTAGCAATCGCTTCTCTTATTCGTTCGTTTTCCCCTGCTAAATACAAAGGACAGTTAAAACAATCCAGTCCACAGGGTGCAGTCATATTTCTATAATCCATAGCATCTCCTCTCTTTTTGCCCTGACCTGAAAGATAAACCCCTCCCCGCTCAAACAGGGAGGGGCTGAAGGAACAGTAGACTAACTATTTCTTGACTGATTCGGCAGGGGTCTTGACTGGCTTGTATCTCTGCTTGCAAAAGGCATCATGATCTCCACCGCTCATGCCAGCGATATATTTCACCAGCTTCTTCCGGGACTCGATGTCGTACTGCGTAGTGATGGCGATTTGCTCCATGACCGGTGAGCCGCCGCCATGGTAACCGCCCACATTATGTATACCACCGGTAGCTGAGCACAGTCCATCACCCAAGTACCGCCAGAATTGCGCTTGGTCTTCTACTGACATATCCGGGTTCCGCTTGGTATATTTAAGTAGCAGTTCTTTGGTCTCCGGGTTCATGAAATCCTTCTCATGAGGGAAGGTGGCTACTACACCACCAGCGATATCACAGAGTATCTCCGCTTCACGCCACACTGCCTCGCCTGTAAGACAGCGCCCCACGTTACAGTAAATCGAATTAGGTATATAGGAGCCGGGACCGTAGGGCATGAAGCCTACGCCCGGAATATATACCTCCGGCTTGCCCAAGTCAGAAGCCGTATATCCGGCAGCATATCCCAGCTCGGTTACCATGATGAGCTCAGCCAGCTTCTGGCGGACATGTGGCGCCTTATGAACGTTATTGACTTCTGCAGCCAGGGCTGCCGTCCCCATGACGATGTCACCTATTGCTGGTTTGCAGCCCGAATAGGAATGGCGGTGGAACAGGGCGAACAGCAGCGCCAGCACACCACCATGCTGCCATTCTCCGGCGAGAAAGACCCTTTCCCAGGGCACGAAACAGTTATCGAAAATCATGTAGGAATCCGTGCTACCTGGCATAAACCCACGCTTGAAGTGCTCCCTGTGCCTGTAGTTGTGGATGGTAACCACCTGCTTCAGTCCATCCCAATCGCCTGGGATAGCAAAGGCGACAGCGTAGTCCTTATCCTCTGGTCGCAATGCCCGGGTGGGCACTACCAGAACCTCATCGGCTACTGAAGCCTCGGAGATATGCACCTTGCAGCCGCTGACCACGATGCCATCGCTAAGTCTTTCCTTGATGCGTACATAGGCATCGGGGTTCGGCTGGTCGGCGGGTCTCAGCATTCTATCGCCTTTAACATCTGTCTGCGCTGAGCAACCTACCAAGTCCTCGGTCTGGAAGCGGATGAGCCATTTCTTGAAGTTCTCATGGTACTGAGTGGCGCCTTTGTTTACCTTGTCCGCTTCGTAGGATACGTTGTATACAGCGTTGGTGGCGTCAATGCCCATGCACCGCTGTATACAACCACCCACCTTCTGGCAGAGCATGCGGGTCATGTCCTGCTTGGCATGTAGGTCATCACTGTTTTGATGGATATGAGTGAAGCGGTTAATTCTTTCACCGGTGAGATGAGAGATGGCGGTACACAGGTCCTGGCTCTCCGGCCTGGCGGCTTCCTCGAAAGTAGTGCCCATTACATTAAGGCAGTCAGCGTGTAGCTCGTCGGTCCGGTCGATCAGCGCACCGTCATAATAGACATTCCGCTTCATCTTCGATAGCCCTTTGATATACTGTTCCTTAGTTCTCATTTTGCTCCTCCTCAGTTAATTGAATAGTCGATGCTATAATGCTACCACTTTATAACGAAAAAGTCATATTTGCTTACGTTGCCTCAAATTCGTGTTTTAATCTGGCACAAAATATTCACTTTTTTCTCTCGCCAAATTTGTGGTTTTGTGCTAGAATTGAAGTGCTTAAGCACACATCATTCCGATTAGCACTATGTTCCCCTGTATGTTGTTAGTACTTAATGCTGCACGAACCCGCCCGATTCCGCTGTTCCTGAGACTTTTTAAGGCTGGACATCTCCATGCCGGCGTTTTTAGCTACAGTAATCTTATAGATACGGAGGTAAGATAATGGAAAATGCGAAGTATCAGTTCACCAGAGCCCTGCGCTGCAAAAATCTCAATGTCCCAGGCACCTTGGGTAAGTTGGCTACAGCCATCGGTAAAGTTGGGGTAGATATCGGGAATTTAACAACCGTACATCTGGGACATTACTATACCATCAGAGACATTGAAGTGCTTATCAAAAGTGAAGAGGAGCTGGCGCACTTAATAGAAGAGGTGTCAAAACTTCCAGAGGTCACTGTTCTGGAAGTCAGGGACGATGTGCTCAATCTGCACAAAGATGGAAAAATAAAGACGGTAAGCATCAACTCTATTAACTCAATAGACATCCTGAGGAAAGTATATACCCCTGGCGTTGCTGAAGTGTGCAGGTTAATCTCGGGGCGACCAGCCCTTAAATACACCTACACAAACATCCCTTACTCCGTGGCTATTGTTACTGATGGCACTGCCATACTCGGCTTAGGGAACATCGGTCCGGTGGCAGGGATGCCCGTTATGGAGGGAAAGGCTGCCCTTCTCCAGGAGCTGGTCGGAGTTAGCGGAATTCCTATCTTATTGAACACTACCGACTCTAACGAAATCGTGGAAACCATAAAACATATTGCTCCTACGTTTGGAGGCATTCAGCTAGAAGACATAGCCTCGCCAAGATGCTTCCCGATTCAGGACGCGTTAGAAAAAGACCTGGATATCCCCGTTATGCATGATGACCAGCAAGGTACCGCTGTAGTGACACTAGCAGCTCTGCTTAATGCCTGCAAGATTTGCAACATGTCACTTGAGGAAGCAAAAGTCGGACTTATTGGACTGGGTGCCGCTGGTCTATCTATCGGAAAGTTTGTCCTGAAATATACAGGTAAGCCCGCCTTAGGCACAGCCAGGACTGATGCCAGCATAAAACGGCATGCAGAACACGGGGGCATTCCTAGCAATTTAGATGAAATCATGCAAAAGGCAGATATCGTCATCGGCACCAGTGGGGTACAGGGGCTGATAAAACCGAACATGGTCAGGAAAGGGCAGGTAATTTTTGCTTTGACTAATCCTTATCCAGAAATTGCCCCGGATATCGCCACAAAGTCAGGCGCGGCGCTGGCTGTCGATGGCAGGACGGTCAATAACTTGCTCGGCTTCCCCGGAATCTGGCGGGGAACACTAGATGCAATGGCTACCAAGATAAACTATGAGATGTATAAAGCCGCCACCTTAGCCATTGTCGACACTACGGATGAAGGCGAACTTGTACCCAACCCGCTTGACCCTAAAGTGCATTTAGCGGTAACTCATGCTATAGCCAAGGCTGCTGTAGAATCTGGTGTCTCCCAGCGACCCCTGGATAACGACTATTTCGAGAATACCAACGTTAAAATGCCACCCTGGATGTAATCTGCCACACATACCACCTCGAAATATCGGCAAAGTCCGAGGCATTTCTAGGCTAACTGACAGCTTGCCTCTTTTCATTTAACTAAAAGCGTGGTATCGTAGGTTAGTGCTGCTAACCTGAAAGAGAAGCGCTGATGATTGAGCAGGAAGTAGTACATGTGGCAATAGCTCCTCCACCTATGCTCGATGAAGAGGTGGTAAAGAAGGTGTCAGCCATTGTGGCTAAGACCCTCTACGAGACTCGACTTCGCCTCACAGGAAAAATCCCAAAAATCATCGCCAATTACTACAACAGGCAAATGGCGGAGGCAACCGCCCGTAGTCTGAGAGAGCTAGGACTAGTGGCGATTGTGTGCACTGATTCAGAGCTTCGCAAACCTCCACAGATATACAGGGCACAAACCATGAAATTAGAAGAGCCAGCAATGCTATTCCGGGACAGTAGTGGGCAGACAAGGCGAATGGAGTCAGCGGAGATGTTTTTGATTATCAGGGGCAGGATGGAAATTTACATCGACAAAGAGGTAACCAAGACCATAAGGAAATTAAATATTACAGCAACAGTATTGATGGGTGGTATTCCTATCAGAAAAAAGGTCGAAGAAAAAACCGTGGAGAGGTCTGTGCAAGTTGAAGGTTTTATGAGGCTCTACAACCGGGTGTCGCCAGAGCCAATAATAGAGATACTTCAGCACGATTTTGACTACTCCTTCCTGGAAGCGGAGATGTCGTCTTCCTCTATGACTAACTTCGACACCACCGCCAATAAAATTAAAAACACGTTTCCACAAGCAATCTTAGATGATAGGCTGGTAGCACCTTTCGGTTCGGATAAGCATTCCGCTGTGCCCAAAGAAAACATCGATGCCAATTGCAGGTTAATCTACTGGTACCACCAGGCTGTGAGCAATCTTGGCTCGTCAGCACAGGCACAAATCTAATTCGTCAGACTTACTCAGGTCGAATTCGCTTGACTGCTGCACGTGCGTAGTCTAAAATGGTGGTGGCAGCGGGCTAAAGCGATTAAGCGGAATAAAGTAGGAACGACTTGCATTACACGTGCAAGTATTTAAAGAAGAGCTGTTATATTATCATGCTGGCTCGCCTTGATAACAAGCAGAGCATCAACTTGCCCTCCCTTATGTGTTTAGATCCTGTCATCTCATTTCCTGACTCTCCGTTTTGCCGTCAAAGGAGGCTAACCATTGGCTAGGTTTTCCTTTTTCCCCAGAGAAGAGAAGTTTTTCGTCCTTTTTGAGCAGAGCGCTCAGAACGTGGTTAAGATAGCCCAGCAGCTAAGAGATATGGTGAACACCTGGGAAAACGTTAAAGAAAGAGTAGGGGTAATAACCAGTCTGGAGCATGAGGGGGATGCTATCACTCATCAAATTATCGCACAGTTACACCGTACCTTTGTGACCCCTCTGGACCGCGAGGATATTGCTTTGCTGGCTGAATCTCTGGACGATATAACTGACTTCATCCACTCAGCGGCGGATGCTATGTTGCTTTACAAGGTAGAGCGCCCCACTGATAAAGCCAGGGAGCTAGCCGATATCGTGGTACAGGCGGTGAACGAGGTCGAGAAGGGTGTGTCAGAAATACATGGTCGCATCGACCGGGACAAGCTTCTCAAGCTATGTGTGGAGATTAACCGCCTGGAGAATGTGGGGGACAGCGTCTACCGCTCGGCGCTGGCGGAGCTCTTTTTCGACTCAGCAGATTTTGCTTACCTTATCAAGTGGCGCGAGATTTACGAGCATATAGAGACCGCCATAGACAGATGTGAGGATGTAGCTAACATTCTGGAGGGCGTGGCGCTGAAATATGCCTGAGACCCTATGGCAGACTTGTATCTAACTCAGCCTGGCGGGATACGGTGGATTTAAGCTTACTGTTCATAATCTTCATCATCATCGTAGCTCTGGCTTTCGATTTCACCAACGGCATGCATGATGCCGCTAATTCCATTTCCACCGTTGTCTCAACCAGGGTTCTATCACCACGACAAGCCGTCCTCTGGGCAGCCTTTTTTAACTTTGTGGCTTTCCTTATATTCGGTACGGCAGTGGCTAAAACCATCGGCAAGGGCATGATTGATGTTAATACAGTAACTTCAACTGTAATCCTGGCTGGTGTTTGCGGCGCTATTTGTTGGAATATGATTACCTGGTATTTGGGACTGCCTACCAGCTCCTCTCATGCTTTAATCGGCGGTTATGCCGGAGCCGCCATAGCCAAGAGCGGTTTCGGGGTGATTATAGCCAGCGGCTGGTACAAAACACTGCTTTTTATTGTCCTGGCACCGGCTATCGGTCTAGTCCTGGGGTTCTTGTTAAAAGTCCTCACAACCTGGATTGTGCGTAAGCAAACACCGGCTACTGTTGACAGGTGGTCGCGTGTTTTACAACTTTTTTCTGCAGCCCTTTACAGCTTAGGACACGGTGGCAACGATGCGCAGAAGACTATGGGTATTATAACCAGCCTTCTCTTTGCCGGGGGCTTAATCAGCGAATTTATAGTGCCCCTGTGGGTTGTCCTGAGTGCGCACGCCGCCATCGCTTTGGGCACCTTGAGCGGTGGCTGGCGCATTGTTAAGACAATGGGGCAAAAAATCACCAAGTTACGACCGATTGATGGTTTTTGTGCTGAGACAGCCAGCGCTTTCAGTATCTTCTTAGCCACTCATCTGGGCATTCCGGTGAGCACCACTCATGTTATCACCGGTGCTATATCAGGTGTAGGCTCGGCGAATCGACCTTCTGCCGTGCGCTGGGGTGTAACCATTACTATTGTTTGGGCTTGGATTTTTACTATCCCAGGAGCTGCCATCATAGCAGGTATCATTTATTCAATAGTTAGATTTATTCCCCTGAGCTGAAAAGGTGTAGCCACAGTGGCTAGCGATATGTATAATTAAACTGTTGGGGAGGTAATGACAATGAAAATGAGCGCCAGTTTTGAAAAGGGTTTTCAGGAGATTCAGGATAAAATCGTGGCTATGGGCGATATGGTGATTAAGGAGATACACCGCTCCATCGAGGCGTTGAAAAAACGGGATTTAAAGATGGCTCATCAGGTAATTGCTGCTGATGCCAAGATTGATGAACTACGGTTCAATATCGAAGACAAGTGCATTGAGCTTGTGGGCGCACAAAAGACGAAGACCGATGAACTGCGTGTAATTGTGGCTGTGCTCAGTATCATAACAGAGCTTGAACGAATCGGCGATTATGCCGAAGGAATTGCCAGAATTGTAGTCATGATTGGCGATGAGCCGCCGCTGAAACCGCTAATTGATATCCCCAGGATGGCAGAATTGACTACCGAAATGATTGAGAAAAGCCTTAAGTCCTTCGTTACCCACGATGTGGACCTAGCGAAGCACGTCGTCACCATGGATAACGCTGTGGATGGTCTTTATGACCAGGTCTTCCGTGAGCTTCTCACCTTTATGATGGTCGACCCGAAGACCATTAACCGGGCGACGCGCCTCATCTGGGTGGCACATAATCTGGAACGCGCCGCCGACAGGGTAACCAATATCTGCGAGCGCGTCGTCTTCACCGTGACCGGTAAGATGGAGGAGCTGGAGATTTCCAAATATTAAAGAAACAACCTGGTACTCTACTTTAGTTCTCTCCAACACATAAGAAATGACATTTCGTATTGCCCCATATTTACCTTGACCTCGCTCTTGCAGCCTGATTCATCTATACTTGCTGTGCTATGCAACTAGCATTATACTAGTGGTGAACAGTGAAGCCATGGACGACAAAATTCTTGTGGTTGAAGACGACAAGACTTTACTCGACGTCCTCAAATATAATCTGACTAAAGAGGGGTATGATGTGGTCACTGCTACTGACGGTGCCCAAGCTCTGGAAATTGCCCGGAGCCAGAAACCAGAGCTGATCGTCCTCGATATAATGCTACCTGAGCTTAGTGGTCTTGAAGTTTGCCGCATATTACGGAAGGATACAACTGTACCTATTTTAATGCTGACAGCGAAGGGTGATGAGGTCGACAAGATAGTCGGTCTTGAAGTCGGGGCTGATGATTATATGACCAAGCCCTTTAGTATGAGAGAGTTGCTTGCCCGCATCCGGGCAATGCTTCGACGAGCTAAGATGACAGTGTCAAAACCTCCAGAGGGAGCAACGTTTAATGTCGGTAATCTTGAAATTGATATCCCCAGACGTCGAGCCACGCTTGGTGGCATGCTGCTGGATTTAACACAAAAGGAGTTCGATTTACTGACTTTTCTTGCAGGAAACAGAGGACTGGTACTCAGCAGAGAGCGATTGCTAGAGAAGGTTTGGGGCTACGACTATGCCGGAGGTACTCGCACTGTGGATGTCCACATCAGGTGGCTCAGGGAGAAAATAGAGACTATCCCGGCAAAGCCTGAGCGGCTGATTACAGTAAGAGGTGTCGGTTACAAACTGGAAGGTTGATGTGTTTCGTAGTATTCAGTGGCGAATAACAATCCCTTTTGTATTGATTGTCTTGGTCAGCATGGGTGCCTTGGGGCTTTATCTGGTCGATTTTGTCCGGGACAGTCAAATCAATAGCCTGCGTTCACAACTTGAGAGCGAAGCCAGACTTGTGGCGCAGGCAAGTCTGCCTGACTTTGTTACCTCCGAGAGAAATGAGCTCGATACTCTGGCAAAGACAACGGGAGAACAGATAAGTTCCAGAGTTACCATTATTGCCAGCGATGGTACAGTCTTGGGCGATTCCGAGCATGACCCCCAGACTATGGAAAACCATGCCACGCGCCCTGAGGTAGTAGAAGCTCTGGCTGGTGGTGTTGGTGTCAGCACTCGGTACAGCACCACTCTGGAACAACAAATGTTATATGTCGCCGTGCCTATCACCATCGATGGTCAGGTTTTGGGAATTGCCCGAGTGGCTTTGCCATTGGCGGAGGTTGAAAAGTCAGTAAATACGCTAATTACCAGCATTGTCCTGTCAATGGCAATAGCCACATTGCTGGTCATCCTGGCAGCGGCGATTATTGCTCGGCGGGCTGCACAGCCAATTAGACAGTTAACGCAGGCAGCCAGAAGAATTGCTTCGGGAGAGCTTGAACAAAAGATTCCGGTTCTAACGAGTGACGAATCAGGTCAGCTGGCTAAAGCCTTTAACGAAATGTCTGCTAGCCTTAAAGACATGGTAGCAGAGATATCAGATGAGAAGACCAAATTGGCAAATATCCTTTCGAATATAGCTGATGGCGTCATGATGGTAGATGATGAAGGTCGTGTACTACTGGCTAATAAGGCTGCCGAGCACATGTTCAACTTTGAGGAGACACAGGCAACAGGCAAGCACCTAATAGAAACCGTTAGAGACTATGAAATAGATAGGACGCTAAAGTAATGCCTTGAAACGGCTAAGGAACAAACGGCTCAGCTTGAATTCGAGCCAGGCAAGCGGTTTCTCAGAGTTATCGCTGTGCCACTTATGACCGATGGACTGACCGGCTCACTGCTCCTGTTTCAAGACCTTACTGAGCTAAAAAGCCTGCAAACTATGCGACGTGAGCTTGTGGGTAACATATCCCACGAGTTGAGGACACCTCTGGCTGGAATAAAGGCGATAGTCGAGACCTTGCAGGATGGTGCTATCAGTGACAAAAAGGTTGCCGGAGACTTCTTATCCAGCATTGACACTGAAGTAGATAGAATGATGCAAATGGTAACGGAGCTGACAGAGCTATCACGCATCGAAAGCGGCAGAGGCGACCTGAAGCCGGAGATGGTCAATTTAAATTTGCTTGCAGAAGATGTCATCGCCCGATTTAAGCCACAGGCAGAAAGAAAAAGTGTGGCTATGTCGGCTGACCTCTCCACTGACATTCCTCTTGTCCAAGCTGATAAGGACCGGATATATCAGGTGATAACCAATCTGGTCCACAACGCCATCAAGTTCACTCCTCAAAATGGGAAGGTGAATATCTCCGCAGAACTTTCGGAAAATTCGGTACTGATGAAGGTATCCGATACAGGCATAGGTATCTCCGCAGAGGACCTACCTCGCATTTTCGAGCGCTTCTACAAAGCAGACAAGGCTCGTGCGGGAGAGGGTGCCGGACTGGGTCTAGCCATTGCCAAACACGTCATCCAGGCACACGGTGGTAATATCTGGGTTGAGAGCGAGGAAGGTAAAGGCTCCACCTTTTTCTTTACTTTGCCACTCAAGCAAAGTCCACAATAAAGCAATCCCCAACATTTAACAAACCCTTAACAAATCCTTAAACCGCCATTAAACTTCGCCTGTTATGCTGTTAATGGGGAGATAGAGCCCAAGATTGTGGCTCATTAACTGCACCGAATGAGAAAAGTCTTATTTGTCTGTGCGCACAATTCAGGCCGGAGCCAGATGGCTGAAGCCTTTTACAATCATTACGCTGCTGGAAAAGCTGAGGCTATTTCTGCAGGAACCAGACCGGCAAGTCATGTCGACCAGACTGTAGTGAAAGCTATGGCAGAAATAGGCATAGATATAAGCCACAAGCGCCCTAAAATATTGACTTCTGAGATGCTTGATGGCACTGACAAAATTATAACCATGGGCTGTGGGTCTGAAAACGTTTGCCCCGCTACCTTTGTGCTCACTGAAGACTGGCAGTTGGAAGACCCTGAAGGAAAGTCCATAGAAAAGGTGAGGGAAATTAGGGATGAAATCGAGGCTAAGATAAAGCAACTGATTAGAGAAAATGTTATAAACACAGAGGTGAAAAATGTGGAGACAACGATATGACAACGAAGCACTTTATCCTTACAACGGACCGGCTACCATTAAGCGACGGAATAACCGTATCCAAAGAAGAAGGGAATCTGTAATAAGGAGGCCTATACAACTGAAAATGCGATTGAAAACAGCGTAATACTTAACAAAGGAAATAATTTAATTGAAAGGAGAAATAATGTATCACAAAGCAAAAAAAGCATGGTTTTTGATACCATTAACCTGTTTGATTATGGTTGCCTTAGCCCTTGGTGGCTGCGGTTCGAGTTCATCAGGGACTATCACTGAAGCTGGCTCGACGACCATTCAGCCGGTGGCGGAGAAATTAGCTGCCGCCTTCAAACAGAAGAATCCAGATGTCACCATAACCATTCAGGGTGGAGGCTCTAGCGTTGGCGTCAAATCTGCGGCGGATGGGACTGTAGATATAGGCGCAGCTTCCAGAGAGCTCAAATCCGATGAGCCCAAAGTGGTGACACATCTTTTAGCCCGCGACGGCATCGCCATAATCGTCCATCCCAGTAATGCTGTGACTGGACTCACCAAAGAGCAGGTGGTAAAAATTTTCGCTGGTGAGATTACCGATTGGAATCAAGTCGGTGGTGGCAGCGGCACCATTACTGTTATCGCCAGGGAGGAGGGCTCTGGAACCAGAGGCGCTTTTGAAGAGATGGTTATGGGAAAGACTTTGATTACCGAAAGGGCTATACTCCAACCGTCGAATGGCGCCTTAAGGACCGCAGTGTCAACAACTCCGCTGGCTATCGGCTTTC